>ERZ809539.1-NODE-1-length-241828-cov-124.849528_pt1 | contig 241828 bp, 258 predicted proteins | sample MGYA00521259_ERZ809539 | MGnify/ENA primary metagenome ERZ809539 (study PRJEB31341, sample SAMN05856743) | feces metagenome | biome: Rural; feature: Forest; material: Feces | host: Eidolon helvum | place: Cameroon: Limbe | collected 2013/2014 ...
ACAGGTTGGGTGTGTTTGGTGACTCTTGTTAAGAGATCGTGATCGGACGGAAGTCCTAGTTTGGGTACCCTGTGTATTTTTTACGTGGTTTCCCTATCGTGTGTTCAGACCACCACTCGATGTCCAAAACCCATAGCTTCGGTGGCCGCCTCCCTGGACGGCAGACTCTGACAAGTCGACCCACAACACCAACCCGTCCGGGGACGGATTTTTATTCCAACGACAAGCTCCACGAAAATCCCCGCAGAGGGACTCACTGCTGTGTGACTCACCGGCTCCTGGACGCCTACGCCTCGAGCCGGTATTTTTTTGATTACGTGAGTTTGTTGTTATATGCGAATAGCGATTGACCGCGCCAATGGTCCAATCACTTTTAAACCCTGCACGCTAGGGCTCCAAGTCCTGGGATTGTTACCCAGGACGCTTTTTCGAAAATACCTACCGTGGTGTCTTCGACAAAGCGCAATCTAACACTGCGTGATTTATTATGTTCTGGAAAACTTTCGCCGTGGAACAGAACCGGTGAGCGTCGGCGGGGATTCCGACAATCACCACCCATTCAGGTACTCGGTAGATAACCGACCTGCCGACGGTGCTACGTCGGGCGTAGTTCGGTTTGCGAGAGTGTCGAGAAAGTCGACTGCGCACCCATGACAAAATCCGAGTTGACCGTGGCAGCGCCAGAGGACTGGGCAGCGGAGAGACGTCGTTGAACTTACCTCCGATAGTTATCGCTGATTCCGCTCTGGCGTCGGGCCAAAACTGATTCGAATTCGGCGTTGCGTCGAAAAGGGGTCTGCGTGTAGAACCGCAGACTTGGGGGATAACTCCAAAGTGGGGTGATCGGATCTTGACGGCTCGGAATAGACGAGAGGGGTGGGTACTCCCGTTGAGAAACGACGGTACCTGGCTGATTAAAATTTACAGATTCTGCGTGAGGTATGATAAACCAAACGGAGAATTAAACCATGAACTTGTATCGCGTCGGGTTTTACCGAAACGAGATGCCTGAATCGGTTTTGGTTGTCTTAGCCGAAAACGAGGAGCAGGCCAAATCCTTCTGGCCGGTTAGCGCAGAGCGTCCAGCGGTTGCGTGCTGCTACGACGGCGCTGTGTCTACCCCGATGGTTACGCCTGGGGTGGTTCTGAAGCAAGGCCGTTGGGATGATTATTCCCATCCCGGTTTGGAATTTGTTTCCGAATCCGCCAGACACACCTGGAATCTTACCACGGGTAAAACCAGAGTGTACTTCGGCTACCAAGCCAAGCAACCGTCGATCATCAAGCTGTACCTGGTTTACAGCGACGTCGCTACCGAAGACTATGTCGACGCCGGAATCATCGTCGGGGCAACAACCCCCGAGGCGGCATTCGCACATTGGGACGGTGATAAACCCGGAATCGTTTCGGTCTGTGAGCTACCACTTGAAGCCGGTTTGGTTACGAACATCAAGTGTGAGCAAGGCCAGGAGCTGACTTGGATGCGCCAGGATTACCTGACGGAAACGACATTCGAGTACACACCGAAGAAGGTGACCCAATGACGACGATAGCGTTCGATGGAAAAGTCTTAGCTGCTGACGGCCAGTTAACCCGCGGGTCGAATATCTGCAACCTGAACACCCAGAAGTTATTCGTCTGTCCTCCCGACGAGGAATGGTGGATTACCGGTGAACGGATTGTGGTATTCGGAGTAAGCGGTGATATCACAGGCCAGTTGGCCCTGCTGGAAACTGTTCGCTTGAGACCCGGCTACAAGGGGTTAACGCAAAGCTCGCAGTTACCTGCGAAGATGGATTTTACTTTCCTGATGCTTCTGGCCTCAGGAAAAGCGATAGTCGGCGGAAAACGTGAAGACGACGTGACGTTGTGGTGGAGTGAAGCCACACCACCTCTGGCAACCGGAAGCGGTTACGAGTATGCGTTGGGTGCGATGAAGATGGGCGCGAGTGCGGTTCGTGCTGTTGAGATTGCGTCTGAATGCGATATCTACACCGGTGGTGAGATTAGCACTTACGAATTACGGAGGTGAATCATGCGGGAGTCAGAAGCACGCAAGCTTGACCCCATCAATCGCCTGCGATAACGGGGTAGCGCATCCGTATAAACACGCTTAAAGATTTTTTGGGGGTATAGCTCAGCTGGCAGAGCGCCGGTCTCCAAAACCGAAGGTCCGAGGTTCGAAACCTCGTGCCCCCGCCACATTTAGCCAACAAGGCCATGATTCAAAGCAGAATGACACCGAATGTCTAACTGCGGAGATTAATCATGAACTTGTATTTGCTAGAACGAACTGACGATATCGGGTATGATGAATTTGATTCCATAATCGTGGCGGCTCCTACGGAGCAAGCCGCGTGTGCAATTCCTCCCGACCGTGGTCATTGGATGGACTGCCGCTGGTTACCGAAAGAGCGCTGGGATGAAGGGGTTACCCTGACCGTTACTCTTATCGGCACTACGCACTATCCTGCCGGGACCGTCGTTCATGAATCGTTCAACGCTGGCTAAACAGTGGGCTTCGGCCCACTAACCCTATTCGAGCCATGATACTTACTCAGATTGTGCGGGTTGATGTCCCGCATGAGCCGGTAGCAGCTCAGACCTACGGTAAGCCGATAAATCCGTAGCAGCCAGGTACACAAAGCACCAGGTCGCTTGTACAGGATGCTGGGTATCTGACCGGTCATAACCTCATTCGATACGAGACACGTTTATGCATGAAATACTCCAGTACATCAGGATGTTGATTTCCAACGTCCGGTTCTGGGTATTCAATCATGTTTGGTTTACAGGCGATGGGTTTTCCCGCAAGGGCCCCACTTACAGACTGGCGTCTCCACGACAACCGTCCCTAGGGGACAGGCAAGCACCGGCCCATTAAGCCGCCACGCTACGCCTGTAAATCCACAATTTGATAACCGAATGGGATTGAGTTCCCAGTGTTAGGGTGACTGTGTGTCACCGTAGGCGCGGTACCTCATACGGCCGGTACGCCACGAATGTACGTGATAGCGGGTGGTGCTTGGAGACGCTAAGACCTGACCTTACGGCCGGGCTCAGAAGAAGAAGTCCATCACCCGCATTCAGAAATGAATTTAGGTTAATTATTGGAAGTGGTGAAATCGTTTACGTGATAACTTAGTAGTATGCAACGAACAATACCAGAGTGACTTTACGAGGTTACTGTGGTATATGTCGGTGCGCCCGGCAACGTGTTGCCGCAGATAAGCCCGAGGGAGCTGAATGCACTAACACACGCCGGGATGCACCGGCACCTTACAATGGGAGCGCTGTCACCATCAGTGATGACAGGAGTGAAGGATTCGTACCTCACTCGACTGGGCGGAAGCCTGGGCGTTCCCCCATCTTCACATCATGGCCGGCTTGCTGGTTCAACGTAGACGTCTCGCAAGAGATTTCCAGTCAGGCAACTGATAACGCACCTAAGCGTCGACCTTGGACGTATGGTGTCTGGTTAAGTCCCCCGAAACGGAAACCAGTAGGGGTGTGGTACGTTGAGTGTAACTATCATGATGCCATGAACAATGGCTTTGTAGCTCAGGTAGGTAGAGCAGCCTCTTCGAGGAAGGTCGCCGGTTCGAGTCCGGTCAAAGCAAGAGCAGCGAAGTTAGAGGAATTAACACCCGACTCATAATCGGATATTTCGACGGTTCGAATCCGTCCGTTTGCTCGTCCCATTTGTGTTATCCTTATCCCGAAGGCATTCGAAATAAGACGCGTATCCACACACGGGTCAAGGATAACACGAACCACTTCCGCGGTCACCGTGTCCATTGCCGCCTACCTGCATGGGCTGTCCTCCGACACGGTGACTTCGGGCCAAATTACAGACCAGGGCCGTTTGGGTTTTTCTTACGCATCCGTCCAGAGCCACCTCGCGCCCTGGTTTGTTCTCCCTTTTCTGTTCCTAGTTAGCCAACTAAATCACTTAAGCCTGGTGCGTTGCCCTGGGAACAGAAAAACTTATTCGGTTACACGCCGAACCCACCCACGAGGGATATGTCGTGGACTACCAATAGAAGCAGCAATAGTAGTAAGAAGGAAAGCAACATGTTTACAGTTAAACGTGTAATTGATGGTGACCGCATTATTACCGAACATGAAAAAGTTCGTATCGGTGACCGTAAGTCTCGTGTATTCCGCGAGGCATTAAAAATGCTCGAGAACGAGCGCTTCGACATCGTTGTCGATGATGAAAAGTTAGCCCTTAATCCAGGGTTAAAACGCGTTGCCCCTGATGTAATCGACCCGAACACGCGTATGCCGTCAGACATCTTGAGTTTTGAAACTCGATTCGCAGCATCTGCACCTGCCGGGTATGAATACCTTCGGGCGATATTTCCAAATATTGTTTTACCTGACTCCGTCACAGGCCGGGTTTATGTTTTTTACAAAGATATAGACAGTTTCGTCCGAGCTATCGCCGGAGACCTGTCGGAGTTTGCCATCTTGGTGTTACCGGTAACTGTAGACATCGCTACCGTAAATCGGCAGCTACGAGGTTATACACCACTTGAAAAACTCATTAACTTAAAACCTTCGCCAGATAGCGATTTACATATAGTCATTTATACCCGTGCTGAGCTGCAACAGGTCGAGTTAGAACCTGGGCCGACCGTGGAGTTCTGCGATGTACAAGAACAATCCCAATGGGTAAATGGCGAATCTGTCGTTACTGTCTTGAAGGGTGCGCGACCAGGCGACCGGTCAGTCGATGAACTGATTGGCGCAATGTGCATCGAAGAAGAATCTGGGTACGATCCTGATAACCAGATCAGTGCCGGTGCGTTGTACGAACTGTTTTATAAAGGCGACGAAGTCTACGTGGTTAACTCTCACGGTAAGACTACCGACGTCCTTCGCTGAATTAGCTAACGCCCAGTAGCTATGTTCCTGACGATTAGCCCTCGTCTGACCTTGTAAGACCTTGTAGATTTACATGCCAACACCAGGGAAGTCCTCACTCTTCGGAGTGAGGACAACTCTTTTATTTTTTTTGTATTCCAAATATTCGCAGATAGATATTATCTAAGTGAGATGAGAAAGCCTCATCTGAATTCCCCCAACTCGACTATAAAAGGTAAGCATCATGTACAGACCAAGTAATCCTAGCGCTATTGAAGGATTAAACCAGGATGGCTTCAGCCTCGCAGAAGCAACCCGCATTCGACCTTTCTTACCTCGCAGATTCTTCCCTTTCGGTTCGTTATACAGAACGAACTTCGACGCTTGGGAAGCGATACGTGCTGTAAAAGATGCACTGCAGTACAAGAACTTCGAATTCCGATTTGTGTTCAAATGGGGCAACGGCGAATTGCTCCACTACTTCGGATTCCAACAGAACGAGTTTATTGAGTATACCTCACCTACGTACCACACCAGGTTCTTAAGTATCGAATTCGTTCGCCATTTCGGCGATGCACTCTTTACGGAACGGGCTACAGATGAAAACCACGGACGTAGGCTGATGTTAACGAACGGCGCACTGCGTATCAAGATGAATCGTTTACGGGAAGCGTATAATCAGCTCATCAATCCTGAACCGGTAATGTTTCCAACGGTGGCAGATTTGAATGTAACACCGCTTCAGCTACCTGTGGATATAGACAAACCAATCCTGGCAATCAGGGCACTGCAGGCAGGCTATGCAAACTGGTATAAAGGACATAGCCTCCCGAACACCAGACTGAACATCGGGCCGTATGAGTTGTGTTTATTCTTAACTCTGCGTAAACGATTCGAACCTGATAACCTGGATTTGCGCTATTTGGCAAGTCCCGATGCGGGGACTTACTATCCAGCAAACTGGATGTCTGCGGTGGTGTTGCCTGACGGTGAATTAGTTGGCAGCACCGTTTACGGTGCACAGCAGTTACCGTCACCATTGGCCCCACCGAAGGATTCAATCTATCCATACGTTTCCTGGTACGTGGGTAGCAATAGTGTAAGATGGTTGGTACTCCACATCCCTGAGGAAGTTTATAATTTATTCCCACGTGAGCAATGGCTTAGCGTGTACGATAATCAGTTTGGTTAGTAGTCGATGCTTTTGAGGGAACTTCGGTTCCCTCTTTTTTTTTCTTTTTTCACGACTGCCTCAGAATCTTATAGGAGGAAGTTACCATGATTACGCAGTGCTACTACCAGACGAAAGATTTATTTAAAGCATTGGAAGAAAATAAATTACCCACGACATTAAGACCACAGTGCAGTTATTCGAGAATACTTGCAAGTGAGGTCTTTCCGGTGCTAATGCAGTTGCCTCAATTCCAGCCGTGGCTCGACTCACTAGATGTGGTAGATGCTGTTGCTATCTACACTGGGTCAGACACACCAACAATAAATACAAGCGAGTGTTTATCCCGTAGCGAATCTTCGGCGTTAAATGAAATGCCGCAGCTAATGCCTTCTTTATTCGATTCGATGTGTGCTGCAGTTATGCAGAAACGACTACCTTATGAGGAAGTATTCGCCATTGTGTTAGACAGCATCCACGCAATGAATTATAAACACTATAAAACCCTCGGAACCTTACACTGACTTTTTTACGGCAGGCACCTATCTTGTAGGGAGTCTGTGCTGTAATAGATTCCAAAGGAGATGCTCGATGAAAAACAAACTGCGTCCGCTGGACGTGATTATGGCGCATCCGGATACCCTCAAGAAAATTAAAGTGGTCAACGAACTTGACCGTGGTCTCCTGGATACTATTCAATGGGGTTTTACTTTCCACCCCGATGAAGAGAACAACACGCGTCAATTAGATGTCTGCGACGGTGTAGAAATTGATTGGTCTTCTAACGAAGGCTTTGATGATGTCGTCGACTATGTTAAACAGGCCACCGTTCCGCCTGTGTTCCCAGTAGCGGGTTTAGCGGAACACACAATTTCTCTCCGTCGACTGGTTAACGCTCAACCAGAAATCGTGCGCGAAGGCGAAGCGTGGACGTCAGGCATTACCCATCATCTTAAGGATGTGCTGGGTGTTGCCGGTTAAAAAAGAAGAAGTACCTCTACTTGCGTAGAGGTACGGAATCTTTCTTTTTTTGTTACGACTTGAAGCGACCACCGTTCATGTAGTTCCAACGGTTTCCGATGTTGTCGTTGTGGACCAGGCAGCGTTGCATTTTCGGCAAGGTATCTTCGAACATTTGACCGGCGTCTGAGTAACCTTCAATAACGTTTCTGAAGGCACCGAACTCCATACCATTTTCCAGTTTACCAGAGTCCATGTCGAAGATCATGGTGTTGTAGATATATTGCTTAACAGCCATGACTGCCAGCTCACCTACAACCGGATAGAATGCTGGTTTGATTTCGTTCATCTCCTGGGACAGTTCGTACTTCACCACGAGTTTGGTAGAGTAAACGAACATGCCTGGGTCTTTGATACGAATGGTGTTCGGACCGAGCACTTCGACTTCTGGTGAGGCGATACGCGGCATCGCGGATTGACTATCAACCACTTGTTGAGTGGACGCCAGTACGCCAGAGGTTGCACCGTCCAGATACGAACCAGCAGGTGGCATGGTGTACGCCTGTCCGGCAACAGGTGTTACAGAGATATGTGCGTCCAGGATAGGGCGACCACCTGTTTTGATGTCGTCGAGATAATACACGCGACTGAAATAATCTTGCGTGTCGTTATCCCAAGGAACACCTTGCAAATCTACTTCTTGATACTGCCCCATTCTGGAGATTTCAGGGACCAGAATTTCACGAATAACGCGTTGTTGAATTTCGTTATCTACAGAGCTTGCAATTCCCAGTAACTTGAGGTTTTCTGGAACAAAAGCCGCCTGTAGAATCGGGGCAGGGATATGCTGTCTGATTTTACGCAGGCAGTAGTCGATAACATTCATTCTAAGGCTCCTATGAAGCTCGTAGGACAACTCATACCATCGGGTAATGGGATAGCATTACCTGACATTAAAATACGTTTTACGACCTTTATGTGCGCACCATACTCGAAGAAATTTTGCATAGATATTATCTTCGTGAATTATCCTTAAGGAGCATTTCTCGATGACGCGCATGTTCTTTAATTTCTCTCCAGGGACAAATGAACTGATTGTGCCTGCGGACATGTTACTGTGCGCGATACAAGAAGTTATTTATCCCGGCACGCATGAGTTTCCACGTGAGTGGACACGCATTGCCGAAAGTTATTTTGGCACGGAAGCATGGTTTGTTATTTCGGCGTTGGGCCGAAACCATCGCTATCCCTTTCATTACAAAAATGGAGTTGTGCAAACGTGGTCAGAATATACCTCGAACCAGCTGCGGTTCATTCTAGCTTCTGGGGGCCTGTCGATGCTTCCCAGTACGCTACCGCTCTGCGGATGAGCCAAAAAGAACGCGAGATGTTAACTGTACAACTGTTACACACTGCGCTCGAAGATATCTTTTACTCCGTTCCGGAAATGCCTAATGCACGTATGGAACCTTTGCTGGAACCTTATACTGACGCTTTTAATCTCACGATGATGTTGGTGGCTGACCAGATCATACTTCCACCGAAAACAGTTCCTGTGGAACGTACACACGTTTCCAGTGGCGGTTTGGGTACTCCGGTTAATAAGACGAAAGAGACCGTAGCGATTTTACGTTCTACCGAATATCTTATCGGATTGGCATTCGAAGACTGTTACAACAGTTTCCTGGACAGTATCCATGCGCTTGTGGAGAATGCTGTGAAAGCCGCCAACCAGCCGTTTAATCGTTATGCGACGATTAAACTGGAACCACACATAACCCGTCGTGGGCAGGTGCAATCTCTGGAGTTACAAATTGGAGAAGACATCAGATTCATCCACTACCGCCAATGCTTCCCAAACAAACGATATCGTCCGTCTGGTACTGATCGATCACATTGCCTCGACGGCATACGTCAGGATATTGAATGACCCCAGCGACATCATGTTCAGCATGTATGATGTTAACACGGGGTTGAAGCATATCATTCTCTGTATGCTCGAATACATGATTCCGACATTTACAGAACACGGTGCGTGGGACACAGAAACAGTCTCACTGATTGTTAGGTGTTATCGTCCCAGAAGTCATTCGCGGGAAATCCACACCATCGCGTCACACGTTCATCGTGCTATCTGTGAGGAAATGGGCATTCCTCCAAAAGGGTATCGGTATCATTATAATCAAGCAGACAGAATTCTCCGTTTCATTCCACGTAAGGTAACAGATGTCTATGATGACGGTTTATACTGAGTTCGTGCGATTGACTTGCCGACTCACCGCACTCGTCAAAGAGAATCTCGGCATCGATTACCAGGATGCTGCGGTAGAGCTTGACGACTATATCGAGCAAATTGTTCGGTTGCATGTTCTGCGGAAAAAATATGGCGTTATCGATAGCATGATACGCCAGTTCTTTATGGAGTATGTTCACGATAACCCAATCATTACTCCAACCACGTCGGCAAAATACTGGGCTCTTTGTCGATTTGAGTTGTTGATGCGGGATACCGATTGCATCTGGCAGGCAATCGACGAGGACATGACTTTTTTACCACAATCCGACTTCCTCCTTTGGCATGTAGGAGATGGTGTCTGGAAAATGTTAACTACAGGGGTTACTTACAATGATTGAGCGATCTCATTTTTATATCCCCGGCTATCAGTTATTGGCTGGGCCGTTAACGGAGTTTTCGCCAAACGATGTGCTCCGCGAAGTGAATGACGATTTGAACTCGATAATCAACACCGCCATGAGCTTCGTGGAACGTGGAACCATTGGTAGTGAGTTAAAGTTTATGATGAACAACACCTTTGGGTTTGTTTCTCGTACACTGAATGCACACGGTGTTGTGTTGGAAAATGAGCAAGTAATCACTTACGGCACAGCAATTCAAAACATCGGCCGAGCGTATATGACCGCTGTGTCACAGTCTCCGTATTGGTTTACTCACTACGGTCGTTGGGTCGGTGCACAATACACAACGCGTAATCCGGCGGATGTCGAATTCTTACTGGACTATAACGGTGGTGATAAATTCCCACAGTTTGCCAGTCAGGAAGCTTACGAGCGCATTACCCCACAGCTTCTGCCTGTTATCGATTTGCTTATCGGTAATCTCGGAGGCCGTGTATGAGCGTTCTGTTTGATGTGGCGGATATTGCGAACCAATATAGCGCGACTCGGTTTTACGAGCATGTTCGTGAGGCGGCATTGCGTGTACTGGAAGCCAGTAACCTGGAGATTGATGAAACACAAATACGTGATTTTTATCAACGTTTTGCGTTTGCGTATATCATCGGCGTGAAAACTCGTGACCCTTCGACAATGGTTGATTTGTTACAGGAAGACACGCTTGAACCTCTGGGCAATTGGGAGTTGGTGACCGATGGTCTGTCTGTTGACCAGTTCGCTAAGGAAACGTCTGTCGATACGACATTTCTGGCAGCACAAGGTTCGCCCGAACAACATCAAGCTGCCTTCGGCGCTGCGGTAAGTTTGTTGGTCGAAGAGTTAACAAACTTAACTGGTTTCGCTGGATTGATAGAGTCGCTGTATCCGGGTCGATATCAAACGTATGTAGGTGATAGTTTTAACGATGTGGTGTTAATCTGCGAATGAAACTGTACATGACCATAGGCGAAGTCTTCAAATATGAGTCGTTGTTGGCACGGGCCGAGATTGCTGATACTAGCGAGATCGAGCCCGCTGTCGCTTATTTGTTTCTGGCCAGTTACGCCGAATTAACGGTACGTTCTATTGTTAATGGGCTAGGTAAGGGTAAGAACTTTCTTACTTTTATTCCCCCAGACCCTGCGTTGATACTGGAACAGTTGCGCGGGATGTGGGGTACTGAAAAGGTGCTGCCTCTAAACTGCTACAGCATGAGCAGTGGGATTAAGGATGATGTTCGGTTCTATGAAATCCTTTCCGTGATAGAACGTGTGTGGGGCATGGCTGGCTTGACTCCAGAAGACGGAGCAAAAAAGACAAAGGTTTCACTCCTTATGAATGAAATTGGCAACGCACTCATCTGTGTTGAATGTTAAGGAGTACGAATGATCTACAAGGTGATCGCCAACCACTTGATTAATGTGGACTTGGGGGTCGTGGGGTATCTTCCGGACGGTATGCGGTTTTTGGATTTGGTGGTTGACACCGTAGTCCGCCTACCACGTATCACCGTGGAGATACCCGTAAAAGAATTGGACCAGGACGAGATACACGAACTTATACGTGAAACGCTGACTAGCTATACGTACGAGTTTCGTTGCATGTTGGCTCGCACCGACCTTACGTTCTTGCACGACTTCTTTACGTTACTGACTGACGAGTACCGTCGGTGGAAGTTTAATGTTGCAATGGAAGCCAGCACCGAGTCACATTTTAACGGGCTGACACCATTGTTAGATTTAGCGTTGATGTACAAAGAGCAGGACAGTTCACACTGGGTTACGCTCAAGCATTACACGTTGGATCTAATGGCGACCGCCGTAACGGAGGCAGTTATGGCGCATTATGTTGAGCCGGTGAAGATGTTCTTAGAGGCGCATAATGGCGCTATCCGTACGTTGGTTCTCAAGGTGGACTTCCCGAAAACACCAGTGACCAATGCTTTGGATATGAGGCTGCTTATTGATGTTCCTGAGGAGGAATAATGTTCGATTTACGCACACTGGTCGCTGGGCAAAAAGTTAACATTGTTTACGACACCCCTTTGAAAGGGCAAGAGACGCGTGTAATTATTCTGGCAACCGGCGTTGGCTATGAAATGGCCAAAAGCTATATGGACGTGATGGCGGAGCAGAAGAATATCTACTCATCCATCGTCTCTCAGCCAGAAGATAACGTGAATAAATACACGTATCTGATTTTCAAAGGCGTTGACGGCAAACCCAAAGTCGCTGCTGATGCCTGGATTCGTGATGTTCAGATTATCGAAAACACGAAGGTGCGTTTCACCGTCACCCTGGATAACAAACAGGAGATTGACGATCTTAAACGCGCCCTGGCTGCCAACGGTTTCAATGATGTCGATTTTGAAATCGTTGAGAGTATTGCCGGTTAAAGTAAGCCCACTCTTCGGAGTGGGTTATTTTTTTCTTTTTTCACGTATCCCGCAAGTCTTATAGCTGAGTAAAAACCAAGGGGCCAGACGTGGACTACAATTCACCATTTCGTCTTAGTCAAGACGAGTATCATCGCGACATTGACGTTATCGATGCGTACTACGAACAACTGGCGCTCTACATTCATACCGTCACCAACGGGAAATATTCTTTGGAGTTCTGTCGACAGCAGGTCGAAGAAATGTTCCAACCTGGTGGTGAGTTAGTACACGAATTCCCCGTGTGTAAGATGTGGGTGCGCAATCAAAAGACCGGCGATCGCGAAGAAAAATACACCACGGTAGATAAACTGTTCCGTACAGTGATTGATAAGCAGATCATTTCTGCACCGTCGTTGACTTTCTATTTGCCGGAACACGTAAAGCGTTCTAAGCTTGCTGAATTTACCGCAGAGAACGTGCGTAAGCGTGCGGTGGTTAAGAAAGAGATGTATGCAGCCGGTGCTGCAGGAAACGAAGTTTTACGTATTAACAAAAAGAACGAACAGAATGCTGTTAAAACACTGAACAACGGGATGTCGGGTGCATTCTCATCACCGTACACGGTAATCTTTAACCAGTCTTCGCACTCTGTATTGACGTCAACCTGCCGCACAGCTACATCGTTCGGTAATGCGGGCAACGAACGACTACTGGGCGGTAATCGTCACTACGACACGCCGTCTCGTGTCATCGACCACCTACTTTCTATCGGTACACTGACTAACTTTGCTGAGTTCAAGAAGTGTATGGAACTCTATAACCTCCACTACCCAACTGTGGACGAGGTTATGGAAGTGGTTATGTACTCTGCAGAGTTTTACTTCCGTAACGAGGAAGGGGTGGAGTTCATTCGTCACTACGTCGGTAATTGTAGCCCGCTGGTACGTGCAGCGTTTGTCTACATGGGTGACTTCTACCACCTGGCGAAATACAACGATGAATTCATGCGTGGATTTATTGGTGCGCTGATTGCCGAGGAGATGGAAGACGAGATCACCGATTGGGATGCTGCTGAGCGCTCTATCGACGGCGACATGCAGATCATTATCTCGCAGTTCCGTACTGATATCGTGCCGTTAGGTAAGTCGTTCTCTGACGTTAAACTCAAAGACGAAAACACGAACAAAGCGGAACCGTGGGATAAGCAGGAAAAATACAAAGAGCTGATTCGCTCAGCTGTGTATCTGCAGAAAACCATCGGTAAGTACGCGTGCTTGATTCGTAATATCCTGACTACCAAAAACCTGCCGATTAACATTGCCAGGATGCCTGACGTGGTTCGTCGTGTCGGTGTGGTATCTGATACCGACTCCACGATGATGACTGCACAGTGGTGGGCACAGTGGTATACCGGTCAACATTACGGTCGTGAAGCTACGCGCGTATCGGATGCGATGATTTATATTGCAACCCAGCACTTACGTCATCTGATGGCGAGCATGTCGGCGAACATTGGCGTGGCGAAAGAGCGTTTGTTCTTGTACGCAATGAAGAACGAATTTAAGTTCGACTCCTTTGCGTTAACCACAAAAGCAAAACACTACTTCTCCATCATCACTGGTCAGGAAGGACAATTGAAGTCCGACCCTGAGTTAGAAGTTAAAGGTGTGTCTCTACGTACGTCAAACATACCGCCTGTGGTCATGAAAGAGTTCAAACGCACGATTAAAGAACTCTGTGAGATTGTAGCGCGCGGCGATAAGATTAAGATTCTGCCTCTGCTGGAAAAGGTTGCTGCAATTGAGCACGTTGTGGTGGACTCTATTCGTGCTGGTAAAGCAGGCTACCTGAAAACAACCAACGTCAAAGACCGTAGTGCGTACTCTGAAGATGATGAAAAGAGCTACCACTACCACCGCATGTACAACGCCATCTTTGGACCGAAGTACGGCTACCTGGACGAACCGCCTTATGACGCCGTGAAGCTTCCGGTAAACCTGGAGAACAAAACAGCCGTTAAAGAGTGGCTGGAAAACATTAAAGACCCGATGATTAAGACCACTGCAACACGGTGGTTCGAAGAAAACAACTATCGTACCTATCGTACTCTGATACTGCCAGAGTTCTTGGTGGAAAACTTCGGTATTCCGCCGGAGCTGATTGATGCTGCAGACACACGTCGAAGCGCATTCTCCACAGTAGAACCTTACTATCACATCCTGGAATGTCTGGGTGTGTTCATGATGGACAAGAACAGAACTCGTCTGCTTTCAGATTACTACGGCGAATCTGTAGACTCGGTCAAGGAAGAATTAGGTAGCGGTGAGTACGTTAAGAAATCTGAACGTGATGGAGAGGAAGAGGATGGGGAAGAAGCGGAGGAGTAAGAATAAGTCACGATCGTGTGTACCACAAACAATAACCGTTACGGGGGTGGAAGGGTATGTATCGAAATAGTGGGAAGTCCACAGAGATGATAACCGCAATCCGTCGCGACCTCGAAGAACGGGGTTGCGTGGATATTGAGTTACATCAGGCAGGCGAAACGGTGCATATCACGGCATTGGATGCCAAACGGAAACGTAGTATCACTGTGTGGGGTAAACCATACGCAAGTGATTTTACGGAGACGATAAAATACTAGACAGACAAAAAATAAAAAAGAACTACACACCGAAGTGTGTAGTTTTTGTATATAGTATGAATACTCGAAAGAGTGTTCGCGAGGAGAGAGTAAGTCTTATTTTTCTTCTAGCTCTGTCGTCAACGGGATAATCAAATCCCGTTGGATAAAGTTATAGAAGGATTTGGTCAGACGTGTGAGGACTTTAGAGTCCACATAACGCGCCAAATCAACCAACATCGTACGTTTATGCTTTTCCATATTCCCCTGGTTGTATTGAAGACAAAACAGTGCCCAGTACCAGTTCACCATGTTCTGGTGCCAGGTGTTCTGCAGTGTTTGACCTGGTTCTCGAAAGACAATCAGTTCCAGTGCTGTGTGGCCTTCTTCATCAGGGTGTTGGAAGAACAATGGGATGTTGTTTAAGACTTGTCCCGGTAACGGGTTGGCAGCCAGTAGTTTACTACGGATGCCTTTTGCGTGCTTCACAGCTAAAGCTTGAAGCGGTGGAACAGGAATGACACGTAATGTTTCATCCGGTTCAATCTCTTTCCCGAAGGCTATCGCACGATGTATATTTACAAAGGCGATATCCATGTAGCTCGGCAACATGCGAGAGATCACATGTCGTTGGAGATACACAGGTGTGGCAATAGGTTCGGTACCGCGACTGTAGTGTTGCTGACCTTTGACATATTGCCAAAGCAAAGCAACCAGGTTGATTTCGATCACCGTAACACCTCGGGGCCGTCCGTCACCGAACTTCCAATTGAGGTTGGTATACTCATGGTAGAGGTAACGGGCGGGGGTGTAGTCGCGGAACGAAAGGTCTGGATTTACTGGGCGGGCTACGAGAGAGATTACCTCATCTTGGCCCTGGATAAACTTGCTATTAAAGATTTGACCGTACTCACCAACAGACGTCAAGCGTAAGGCGTTACCGATCTGAACAAGCTTGCGACGGCAAGCCCATTCGATGTCTTCGTACTCTGGTTCACCGGCATAGCCGATGGCAGACAACACCTGTTGCAGCAAATGGCCATTACCAGCACTGCGATTAAGCTGTTCGTAGTAGTTGCGTATACGCTGGCTGTTGTTTTTTACGTGAGCCGCTAATGTTATAGCGGAGGGGTCCGTGCTGTGACCCTTTATGGCCACTTGGTTTAACTCGGCTTGGCTGAACATGGCAGACTCCTTAGATTCCACATAGGAAGTCAGTCACAGTCAAAAATATCTCAGATTGATATTATCTATGTGACAGTTCACGAGAAATGTCTGGACTATGTGCCTTGTAAGTAAGCGACGGCATACTTGCATTCCATGAAATTATAGGCAGATATTATCTCTGCGAACCGAACTATGATTGCAATCACTATTAAGGAATATTTAAAATGGTAAAAATCGTTGACTCTAACAACAACGCTCAGCAGAACAACACTCAGACTCAAGACACCGCACCACTGGGCGGTCTGGGCAACGAGACTGTAAAAGTGCAAACTGCTGTGCCGGGTACTTCTACTGTCAGCCAATTCGATAACGCATTTGGCATCCGCAACATCAGCACCTATGCAATGCACTTCGTCAACCTCCTGGACGAGCTGAAGAAAAGCAACGAATACCTCAACGCATTCCGCTGGGGCACCATCGCCGGCGTAGGTAACGAAATGGGTTCCGCGGCGTATGTCGCAGGCCAATGGCAGGGCCACTGGCTGTACGGTATTATCTTCTTTGAACGCGGTCAGTCTCTGCGTCTGAAAGAAACTACCAACAACGGCCAGGAAGACTACTACACCATCACTGAACTGTTCAACAAAGACGTGCTGGCAGTAGTACAGAAAAACATTATGGAAGCGCATGGTCTGACCAATGCGAACTTCATGATCATCAACTCCGTACCAGACCTGGGTAAAGTTCTGGATGCTGAGTGGGCACGTACTCTGATGGGTCAGATGATGATGGGCATCTTCGGTCGTATCGCAGGCTACCTGGGTACGCTGAACCTGCGTAAGCATGACCGTTATCAGGCTGCAGTAATGCCGCTGGAAGATGGTGCGGTTGTGGATGCTAACGGCCACGCACAACGTGCTGATTTCGCAATCACCGTTGAGCACAGCCCAAGCAACGTATCCGACGCCACTCCTACTCTGCTGGACACCAATCAGGTACAGGTGTATCCGCGTGTATCCGGTACTGGTTTCGTCAACATGCGTTTCACCGGTCAGAAGCCTGTCGTTAACGGCGTCTACGACCTGAAACAGCTGCAGGCTGAAATCGTAGTAAGTCTGGTCGATTCTCAAACTGAAGGTGCAATGGCACCGTATGAACGTCAACTGCTGCTGCTGGCTGCATTTGCAGAAATCGCGGCAATCGGTGGCTGGCGTGACCTGTTTGTGAAACGTCTGAACAAACAAGATCGCAAGTTCTCCCGTGTGGCAGAATACCTGTCCTGGGGTGCTGACGCTCGTCCTGATGTATCCAAAATCGACGGTAGCCGTGAAGCTATCGAAGGTTGCCTGGATATGTTCGCACCGCGTGAAGCAGCACTGGTAGTTAGCCATCGTGCCGGTAACGGTCTGGGTGGTCTGTCTACTATGCTGTCTGAAATTGCGGTCGGTTACGACAACTCTCTGAAACAGCTGCTCGCTATTCTGAATTCCATGTCCCCGCGTGATCAGAACGGCGAAGTTGTTGCAGCGACCAGCTTCACTGCAGTATTTGCTTCTGCACTGAAAGCACAGCTGGGCGATGCCTTCAATGGTACCATCCATTGCAGCCACATCGTGAAAGCAGCCGTACCGACTGTTTCCGGTGTTTACACCGGTACTGCACAGAAACGTAGCTTCCAGGATATGGACCTGATTTCCGTTGTTACCAAACTGGGTGATAACGCGAACGACGTCTATAGCTACCTGAACGCACAGTCCTACAGCCACCGTGAACTGAACGAGCGTCAACAGCGTATCTACATGCTGAAACTGGCCGCTTCTCTGTTCGCATCCAAAGCACCGCAAGCTACCGGTGAATCTCTGGATATGGCTATCAACCCGATCTTCGGTAAATGCCTGCTGGACTTCGTCCGTAACAACTGCACCTGGTCTATGACTGGTGTAAATGCCTACAACACGATGGCGACCTCTCTGTTCTTCAACAACGGTGGGGAAGACTTCACGCTGTCTGGCAACGGTCTGTCTGCAAGCGGTTCCGATTTCGGTCTGGGCGTGTCTCTGAGCAACTTCAAACTGTAATCGAATCGGTTACTGAGTAGTTAGGAAACGGACGGGGGCTAACGCCTCCGTCCTTCCCTCTTTTTTTGTTGAGGTTGACAGAGTGAGAAAGGTACCAAAATTCTACGGAATATCCGGCCGGTTGGTTAGTCAGGATAACTATTTGTCCGATTTGCAAATAGAAGCTGCTGCCAAAGGTATTAAACCGCCCACTATTATTAACGATGTCGCCGTTAACGGGGATGCGATCGAAGTTGCTGAACTTATCGATCGCATGGTACAGAACAGAATCGTTGACGAAGAACTGAACTCTGCACCGATTTGTAGTTTGGATTGTCCGGCACCGATCGCGCATCGTTACAATCTCGGTTGTAAGTGTCCGACGTGTGGCTATGTTGTAACTGAACATCGAATTGAATCCGATGTCTGGTTACGTGCACCTGATGAAATGGGTAACTTCGTCAACCCACGATTCTGGGCAATGTTCAATGCTTTCTTTAATAGCAAGTTGAAGAAGTTTGAACGTAACAAGGTCACTATCGAACGCGGTAATGACTTGATGATGTGGATGATTGACCCGTATTACCGTATAGAAGAACCAGACGGTAAACGCGCACATGCTGTGAAACGTGTATTGGAAGAACACGGTTTCGTTCGTGGCTTGCGCAATCTGGTTGATAACCACGTTAGTATCTTTAACATCCTTACCACGCCAGAAGCCTGGAAGGAAATCTTCGCACCTAATCGGCATAACGCCGCTGAAGGTGAACGCTTACGTTTACAATGGAAGGAGCTATTCGAAACGCAACGCCATGCATTCTTCCCAAGACACTTACCGCTAATCTCCTCTAAACTTATCGTTACTGAGGAAGGTCGTCGTGGTGTCATGGTAGACCCAGTGTTCACGGGTGCTATTGATGCGGTGAAAAATATCGCGTTGCTTTATACGCGACGTAAAGCGATCGAACCACGTTTTCTGATTAGTCGTGCTTTGAAAGCGAACCGTCAGTTAACGTACTTCCACATGGACTTCCGTCGTGAGTCTATGGAAGGTAAACCGGGTGACTATCGTGCGAAATTGGGTTCTACCCATATCCCGTTCGGTGGTCGTGCAACCATCTCACCTATCTCAGAACCACACGATGCCTGGAAGTTAAAAGCACCATGGCGTTGGATGGTTGGGTTGATGTCGACCCACATCGAGAACAAACTGCTACGACGGGGTTATTCGTCGCGGCAATGTGAACGCATCGTTGCAAAAGCGGCAATGCAGTATGACCCGCTTGTAGACGAAATCTTTAAAGAGCTAATTCGTGAATCCCCAGGTGGTCTTGGGATCATGGTCATACCGTTACGTAACCCAACGCTGGTACAGTTGTCTATTCAAACGCTGTTCATCGATGAAGTTGTTACCGATGTTAACCAGTGTTCGCTGCGTATCTCTGACCGTGTGATCAAGATGGCAAATGGAGATTTCGATGGTGACCAGTTCCAGGTACGTTTGCCAGTCGATGAAACTGAGATGAAGTTGGCGCTCCAATTCCGTCCAGATAACGGCTTTATGTCTTCTACTGATGTGGACCGCGTAGAACACGGCATGGTTTTACATAACGAGCTAATCAGTATGCAGAACCAGTTCCTTATTGAAGCAGATGAGGATGATGAAGAAGGCATTCCGTTGGAAGCGGTGATGGGCTAATAGGAGTATTGTAATGTGGCTACAAGGTAGCACGGTGTGGACGAAACAGACCGAAGGTAGCGGGGCACTCAGCGTATTCAAAGAATCGTTTTCGCTGTCTAGCCTGGCACCCGATCTCGTTGACCGTGTAAAAGAACATTGTCAGGACTTAATCTCACTGGAGCGTTTCCGTGAAACATTCAGTACCGCACGTAAATTACGTTATAGCGATGCGGTAGAGATGGTAAGACAGATCGAAGAGTTGGGTGAATTCCAGTTCGCCAATGCTGCTTTACAGCCATTCCTCGTTGCCATGCCGGAATATCGTAAGTTGTATAATGACGGTATGGCGACTGGTTATGAGAACGGCTTTTCGCGGTTGGATGTGTTCAAAGGCAATGCGTATATGCGTACCGATGACCACTTCCGCGAAGCAACATCGGGCATTTCGACGAAGTACGATGAAGATAAGATTTGGCAATGGGCTACCAATGAAGATCGTGCAGTACGACTGAGTCGAATCGATAAAGTGGATATTCAACTTAACTGGGCACGCATGTCAGCTTTCGACTGGGAAGATGGTGATCCCTGTTCGGAACTTGGCGCGACGTGTTAAAAAAGATGGGGCTTCGGCCCCTCTTTTTTTCTTCACTGGGGGCTGTATGCAGCATCCTACCTTGAATTTGACAGGAGCTAACATGATTGCGGTAGGAACCTTATCCACACGTGGCTGGGCACGTACACCCCAGGAAAAGGCGCGTGAGTTGATGAACCATTACACCGAGTCTGGCTATAGCCAATCGGTGGTTTATCGTGGGAACATTAAATCACTTGCGTATACGCAAGCTGTGTTTGCACAAGATCCCGATGGGATGGTTGCCCAGATTAAAATGGATTTGGAGAACCTCTACGGGAACGTATTTCCTGCTGGCGTTGAAGTTGAAACCAGCTGGGAGTTTTTAAAAGATTCAGATGTGCGCTACCGCATCTTCATTAGTGTCCGTGTGCAAGAAGTTGTAGACGGTGAATGGTACGATGTTGAGCGGTACGTGGATACCGAGTCGAGTGCGATTGAGGATATGTAATGAGCCAGGAACCTACATTTAACGGTGTACCGTTAAGTCAGATGAATGAGCAGATGCGCTTTGAGTATAACAAACTCAAAGAGATTGAAAAGGATTTGGCGGAAAGCCAGAACGTCTGTAGTGTATTCACCGAAGCACAGTTCCGTCGCCAGGGCTTACCCCTGTTGTCCGGGATGCTTGATGGTACTTTTAACGAAGAGACCTGGACGGCTTACGTAGGAAGTCCATTTGTACCCCTGCAGATTGTGGACGATGCTGATAACAGCAAACTGCTATTTACCATCCCTGCTCTGCTGAACACCGGCCGCTCGTTAATCACCGTTGACGGCGAACCTTCCCTCTCCGATGAGACTGAGTACATCCGTCGTCAGGTTGATGTGATTGCAACCGTCGGTGAAACCCAGATGTACAAGATGATCGATTACACCTTAACCGGGATCGAAAATATGTCTCTGGCTGAAAATTCAGTTCGTGCGAAATACATTATTGACTTGCTGAACTGGATTTTCCGACGCTACGGTGTGGGTGGTCAATTGCCATATCCGGAAGGGTTGGTTGAATACGTCGATAAAATTACCGGCGGTAAAAACACGGCGACAGCTGCAGAGACTTCGGTGCAAGCCCCAGCTCAAACGCAGCCAATCGTAGGGATCGGTGATGGAGAAGATTACTAAACCTCCTAAGAAACCAGAAGGTGTTAAGCGCCTTTTGAACACTAACGATATCCATTTGTTGCATAAACGTGTGCCTACTTGGCACATCGTGGATGTGATACGTGAGATACTCATTAGCTGCGAAAATACGCTTGACGCCTTTTATATAGCAGGGGATTTATTTGATGATTCCCGACATCTTCGCCAGGAAGATTCTCAAGAAGCTGTGGGCTTCTTGACGTGGTTGCTCCAGTGGTCTAAGGCCACTAATACCGCCGTTCGCATCGTTGAGGGAACACCGTCCCATGACCATGGCCAGTCCAAAATAGTTGAGTCGCTGAACATCAGTATAGGCGCAGACTGTTTGTATTTGGCAGGGATCGGGATATTTTACGATCCGGCTCTCGATGCGATGGTAGGTTGGGTGCAGGACGAATATAAAGCTGCTGGCGTCGATGAAATTAATGCCGCTGCCACTGAGGCAGAAATGGCAGAACTGATGGCGACACGAGGCCTGGAGAAGTTAGACTTTATCTTCATGCACGGCTGCTTCCAGTTTCAACTCCCTGTCGAGTCCCCTCGTTCTTTCCACGAGGAGTTCTGGTTGCCGAGAGTCAAGCACCTGATATTTATCGGGCACGACCATCGACCCAAGGAATTAGACAAGATAAGAGTTGTAGGTAGTCCTGAGCGACTATCTCAAGGTGAAGAGGAGGACAAAGGCGTAGCTCTTGTCGATTTCACCGATACGGTTGCCAGGGACTATTTCCTGGTTAACCCACGCGCGTGCCCGCAGAAAAAGATTCGGGCACAGGAAGACTTTGATGCGCAGTTAGCAGCTTGTCTTTCTGCATTAGAATACATCGACAATCATCCCTCGTCCGCTATTGGGCGATTTGAGGTCGAGTATTACGCAGGTTCACCGATGGCCGAATACGTCAGTCGGTGGAAAAAAGAATACACGTTCCATATTTCTGGAGAGCGTGTGCGCTCCTCTGAAGAAGAGGAGTTGTTAGTGAAGAGTTTTTCGAACGAAGCCCCAGTGTACGAAAAACCTACTCCTGAGAACTTCGAACGGTTGGTTCTCGAAGAGCTAACATCAGTGAAGTACGACCCTGATGTTGTTACTGCAATCATTAGGAAAATAGAATGAATCCAATCAGTGTTGATCGCACTTTCGGGTTCTATTCAGTGTCAATCGCCAGTTCGCTGGCGTTTGAAGGTCTGCTGCATACCGGCGAATACGCCGACTGGAAAGGCGAATTGCCTATCCATTCCTATCAGGAAATATACCTGAATCTCCGGACATTGTTCCGTAACGCCTTCTATGCGTTTGAAGAGAATAGAGAACGGTTAACACCCGACGTGATGCTAACATCGATTGAAGAAGATATTAATAATCTTACGGCTACCGCGAGAGCGGTAGCCCCTTCGGTGTTATGCGTTCCGTACCTTTGTAGCTATCGTAGCGCTAACAAAGTGTTTCCCGAAGCCTCGTTCAAAAACATTGCAGGCGGTCAGGATAAGATGACGCCAAACCAGCTGCACTATAATGCACTGGAACACGACACCTTAAAAATGTACGGTGAGAAACACGAAAATGACTTCCGTCAATTCGATGTTTTCCCAGAGGGTAGCCGCGACACACTGTTACTGACCCACATGCCAGCTGATCTCCTGGCACGTAAAGATTTCCCTAAACTGGGTTTGTTGGAATCACACACCGGTAAAGTGAAAACGCAACTGGAGTGGTACACCAAACTTAACGGGAAACCCCAACATATTCCGTTTAACAAAGCGTTCCTGACGTTGTTTGGCGACGGGATAATGTTTTCACCCCTCGATCGCAAAACGCGTGGGGTGGTGTTAAAAACCGCAGAGAAGTACAGCTGGAAACAGGATACCACAATGGACCGTATTTATAACTGTCTAAAACTGGTGAATGAGCCATTTGTAATTGAACTGCTCCGCAGGCTTATGAAGTAAGTTAAAATTTACGTTAGTGGGACATCATGTGTGAACCACTAGACTGCTTTTCCGAAAAGGATGAAATGATGATTAACCAAGAAATTTTCAAAGACAAATGGCTTTACCCGCAGACCGAACCGGATCAGCAAAACCGTACGCGTAAACTCAACATCGAACCGAATGATTTCAACGGTGATGTTGAAACTATGAAGTTTAGCTACTCCTTTGGTAAGGGCGAAGGTCTCTATTTCTCTGCGCCGATTACGGTTTGCCGTACCATTATCGAAGCTCTGCAGGATTGTCTGCGTAAGAGCGAAAAGAGTATGCTGAAGTTTACTAACGAAAACGGTAACAAACCGCCCGTTAGTCTGATTGTTGGCCGTGAAGACAACCTGGTACCGTTCATCGCTATTGCCGGTGAAATCCAGGGCGTTGGTGCCCGCCAGAAGAAGTTCTACTTCTCCTACCCGAAAGGTTTCCGTATTTTCCGCGACGGCCAGCAGGTTTCTGATTTAGAACTTGCTGAGCGCTGTGCACGTGCGTTTATCACTAACTTCGAGAAGTTCTTACAGAACCTGGAAGAGAAATATAAGCCGCGTGAATTCCAGCAAGGTGGTGGTAGCTTCGGTCGTGGCGGATACGGCGGTGGCCAGGGTGGCGGTCAGCGTAGCGGCGGTTATCAACAGCAACAATCTGCACCTCCAGCAACCACTGATTCTTACGACGAATTCCTCTAAGAAACAAAATAAAAAATACGCCCAAGGGAAACCTTGGGCTATTAACGCTTATGCGTGGTCCTGCAACACACACTGCAAGAAGATTGAGATAGATATTATCTCAGTGCAATCGACTATTCGCGGAGTTCAACTATAATGAAAATTACGAAGATTAAAGACCGGATGACAATCGAGCATCACGGTCAAGAGGTCTCATTTATTGGCTTACGTTATCGGAAGGATAACAACGCACCCGACTACATCACTGTTAAAGGTAAACAGATTGCACGCGACAACATTCTCTTCATGGAATTACAACGCGTGTGGGATTATTTAACGCCAGATGAACAAGATGAACTGTTCATGGCGTATCTGATGCTGGACGAGCTGGCAAACGAATCGACGGAAACGCAGCGTAAGCACATGCCGAAGATTGTGCAGACGATTGCGAAGTTCCACAAGGCCGAAGTGTATCGTAAGCTGTATCCCATCGATAAGCTGTGGATTCCGCAGAACATGGAAGATACGCACGATGAAATGAACAGTAATTATCCGGAAGCGATGACGTACATTCGTCCGGACTATTACGAGTTGTTGATACTGGTTCTGATGATTAAACCGTATATTCCGGTGTTCCTTACCATGGGGACGTTCCCGATAGGTAAAAACTTGCCAATCGAAACACATCGGAAAATGGTGTACAATCTGACATACTGTCTGGAGATGCTTCAAGACACAGAAGTCATGTCTTTACCTGCTATTCCGAAACTGCGTGGGTTCCTACAGACAGTGATGGAAAAGGTAGAAAAAGAACTGGCAAACAAAGGTACGAACAGCACCAGTTTGTCGGTACTGGCTACGGTGCGGGGCTATGGCACGGATATGATGGAAGATTATATCCTGGCGTATGCTATTATTAAATTGTTGGCTGTCCGTGAAGTCGGTGGTGAATTACCAGTTGAAATCATGGTTAACAACAATATCGTCACCGGCATGTATTTTCTGGTTAAACAAGAGATTGAAACAGGTTTTGCAAACAAAATCTCTAACCAGCCGGTGCTGTTAAAAGCGCATCCGGAAAGTGTGGTATTCAATGGCGAAAAGGGTAAGATAAACGCCATGGATTTGGTGCAGGCACGTTCTCCTGCCCAGATGAAAGAATACGTCCGTACCGAGTACGTATTTAAAGAATACCGCTCTTTCTTGAAAACAATGCGTCTGGATAATGCCGCTCCAGCAGATGTCAAGTTATTGATTGATTCGCAACTGGCAACGCACGACGGTCCTGTCTATACGTTACATGAATGGTTAGTCGCATTAGCACTCCATCGTAGCGTGCATTATAAGACGTTTACTGAATGTGGACCAGAAGCGTTTCGTTACGGTATGGCGTTGGCACAGGCAACCTATCTCAATTATGGAATGTATGACGTTGCGCAACTGTTAAGTTGCAATATGGTGCGTTCTGAGATGTCTGCCGGTTATGCAGCCGACCCAATTCGATCTGAACTCAAAGCAGATTTAGATAGATATTATCTTCAGGAGTATCGCAACCCGCGTAATCTCGAACCGCAATCTACACCACGGGAATCACTGACCTTGTTACACAAGGATCACATCAACCCGTATCTGTTCCATCTCAGGGCTACACCAGAAGCAGCTGCGCTGCTGAAGTGTGAGACGGATCAGCCAAACTATATACCTCACTTGTCACTGCACAATAGCCTGGCAGAGTTTATGGTGTTGAATGCACGTCGCAAGTTAGAAGAAGTTGAATGGTTTAATTCTTAAGGAGTATTTAAAATGCAGCTTGTAAATCTACTGATGTATCCGGTCTACGATGTTCCAGAGCAAGTTCGTCGCCGCATCGGCTTTAACGCATCGACGGGTGCACTGGATGACTTAGCAGCAGCGGTTGAACTGGGCGGGGAAAAGGCTGTGGGAACACAGCAGTATCAAGAAGCATTATCTGCCATCGTGGGCTTCGATGGCACCCAGAATGGTTTTGAGCGTCCATTCATCAACGTGTCCGATGATGACAATCGTCCTGTACAGTTCCAATGGGAATCACGTGATACCGGTATCTTTAACTTCGTGGCGGTGTTTATTGCCAAACCTCTGAATGCAACACGCACTCAGGAAACGCAATATATCGTCTCCGGTTATACCAGTCAGGCAGAAACCAGCCTGGGTAGCTTGCTGCCGGACGATATGGTGTTGTACATTAACGACATCTACGGCTTACAGGCAACGTATACACACGATGCCCTGGGCGGCAAAACATTGAACCCAGACTCATTCCGTCTACTGGATAACTACGTTTTATCGAAAGCGTTGTCTGTTGAAGGTCAAACAGAAAGTACGGTAGATATCATTTCGATCGCGAAAGCGGCGGACATGGTAAAACGTATTGAAATGAACAGCGGTGAGAAGTTCGTCCCAACGAGCGACTCTGTACTGTCCGCAACCAGTAGCTCTGCACCACAGTTGATGGTATCCCAACTCCAGCGTCCAGAAAACTACGTATCTGCCATCAGTAATGCGTATCTGGCAAGCTCTGGGGTAGATACCGAACTCGGTAGCGTGGAAAGCTTCTTTGCAGGTAACAACTCCATCGGTGTTGAATCTGAATTGAAGCAACGTGGTGTTATCCGTAACTACAGCAACCACGAACTGATTGCTGCGATGCGTCAAGCACTCCAGAACGGGATGTCTGATGTATCTGGCGGCTGGAAAGCAACCAGTAAGGCGACGTTCCGTTTGGCTGATTTGCGTAATGCGATTGTCAACCCAATGCGGTTGGATGAATGTATCCGTGAATCGCTGGCGCTGGCAAGTCGCCGTGGGTTGGGTGCAGGGCTGGTTAACCAAACCGACCACTGGATTGGACGTAATGGCTTCTCCACGCAGGGTAGTCTAGTTGCGTATGATCTGGCTATGTCTATCGGGCCGATTATGTCACGTAACCTGATTGGCGAAGTGAGCTTTGTCTTTGATAACCGCAACACGGATATCATGATAGAGCCTACGCTGGAAGTTATTCCTAACTCAGTCAGCAGCATCACACATCATCAGTTACCTGCTGCATTAGGTCGTCGTTTCTTGCAGAACATGAAAGAAGCGATGGTTCAGGTTACTAAACATAACCATATTCGCTGTCACATGCTGGTCACCGCATTGTTGGGGACCGTTACTCGTATTGAAATCCGTGTCGACGACGAACCGCTGGAATATTACACCTACGCGTCGTTTATGCAATTCCGTCTCCATACCGGCAACACCACCGATCTCAAATACGTTGGTGAGCTGGCACAGAACACCGCAACGCTGTTGAAAGCCGTGGAAGAAGGTTATACAGAATTCGAGAAAGGCCAAGGCCGGGGTCGAATGCTATCTAACATTCCAACTAACACAGGTGGCTTAGATCCTCTTGGAGGTCTTGACCTGGGTGGTGGCTTAGGCGGTATAGGCGGAAACGGACTCGGCAACGGTCTCATTGATTAAGGATTATTAACCATGAAATTGATTGAATTCTACCGTTCGTTTCTGACCTCGCTCGGATACGGATTCGAAGGTGACATGCTGACTATCGATGATGGTCATCCGGCAATGTTCACCTACAACAAAGTGAAGCGCCGCTTGGTGCTTCCAACTGCAGCGATGATTAAGCGTGGGTTGGAAGATGATGAAGGTAGTGAATGTCATGCGTTCCACCCGCTGTGTGAATCGGTGCTGGCTGGCGAATCTGGAACGATTCGTTTCCTGAAGAAAACCATCAACGCGAACCTCTTCCTGAAAAGCTTCGAGTTAATCGATGCGATTTTGGAAACAGCAGCCGAAGGAAAAAATATCCGTCTGGCGGCGTACAAGAAGTTTTTAAGCGATGTGGTTTGTGCTGACCTGAAAGATCCAACGATGGATAAGAAACTGGTTCAGAGCTGGCAAGCAGTGAAGAACTATGTTTACGGTTTGCTGGAAGAAGATAAAAAGACAAAGATCACCAGTATCTTCATCTCCAGCGATATGACCATTGAAGGTATCAAATATATCCGTGTGGCGAACTACAAACATATGTTTGAAGAAGAGTCACTGGATGGTACGGCAACATTCTTCGGTGCCAAGCTCCAGCGTAAGCAGGATAAGGTCATTATCTTTAACCTGCTCACTGCAGTGTTTGGTTGGTATCCTTCGGTTACGGGTTCTAACGATCCGCGTCCGTACTTCGGTTCTTTGGCACGCGGTTGGGCACAATACGTGACCAACTACAATCAAGTGGTTCGTGGTCTGCGTGACCACACTCCACTGCGTCCGTTAGAAGAAGAATGGATTGGCCAACTGGATAACATGAGCATTTATGATAACGTTATCCAAACTCTGCCGTATAATACCGGCCCACGTACCGATCAGGCAACAGACACCACCGCAACGGATTTCCGTATCGGGCGTACACCTGCCGGCACAAAGCCGGTCGTTGCTTTAGCTTCTCAACAAGCTCCGCAGGAAAATCTTGATCTCAATGATCCGGTAAACTATTTCCGTGCGAAGAAAGCGCAACAGGCGTCTTCAGCTAATAGCTTCAATGCGTTAGCACCGAAGATTCAGGAAGCGCTGCGTGAGAACAACGGCCATTTACCGAAAGGGACAATTAAAGAACTGTCTCTCGGTGAGGCGCTGCGTGGTAATGCGGTGACGAAAGAAAGTGGTCTGGGTTCTGGTTTGCTGGGAAGTAGTAACAATCTCTTGGGGGGTAGCACGCAGTTGGGCGGCGGTAGCACCAACCTCTTAGGAGGGAGTAGTGACGTGTTAGGTGGTCTGGGTGGTTTAGGTGGCGGAAGTAGCAGTTTAGGCAACCTACCATTCTCATCAGCTAATTTACGTTAAGCGTTAGAAAGAAGGGACTGGGCGTCCCTTCTTTTTTTCAAGATTCTACGATAGTCGATAAGATGTTACTTACCACACCGACACTGGGAACCAATAAGGTTCTTATCTCTGGCGTGAAATCAAACGGAGTAGAAATTCCGTTCATTAACATCATCGGATAAATAATACTATTATCGTACTGTTTGAGACGACAGTACGCGTAGAAACTGTGTACCTCTGGGTAGGCATATTTTGGGTCAACAACTTCTTCTGTAGTATCTGGGTGTTTGCGAAGGAAGTCTGTATAGTCATGCAACACCTTATACTTGGTCGAATCAGGCGAAGGTATTATTTCGGATAAGGTAGCAAATTTATCTAGCATCGTCTCTCCTTAAAATAAAACAGATAGATATTATCTTACCGAGGTAACCAAAAGGAGCATTTACGAATGAAAACACCAGTCGAACTCATGTCAAGCGTTGCTGACCGTGAGGTGAATATCACTGGCGTATCTGGGGCACGTGCCTCAATGGTGGGTGGACATATGAAGTCGGCGGTACCACTGGACAATCCAGATCCGACTATCCATTTTACCGGCGCTGATGTGAACTACCACGATTATTGTTTTAACGATATCGTGGAAGACAGTGGTACCGTGTGTAGTTACACAACCAAAGAAGGTGTTACTCGTGCAGCTGTTTTTGCACGCTATGGTCGTGAAGGGGATCACGATCCGCTCCAACATGTTATCTTCTTCACGCGCGCAGATTTAACCAACCAGCGCAAAGTGATGATTGATGTAATCGATATTAAGTATTACACCAACCACGATAATATTTTCTCGTCTAAGAAAGAGGCTACTGGGAAACTTCAGGCGTTGCTGCGTGGGCAGACTCAGCACCTGGAAAAAGATGAAATGCTTACCGTGCTGCCGGCACAGAAAGACGGTGAGTTTGTCGATGGGGTCAACCTGCACACCGTGACAATGTCGCACCCGGACATTATCGAGGACTCGTACACCATCTCCGAAACTGCAGCGAAGGCGATGCACGCTTATGGTTTGCGTGCAATCGACTTTACCTTGCGCGACGACGAGTACCTGCTTGATACGTATGGGACAACGGGTATTGATGGCGTTCGTCGACCACAGTACCTGCCCAATAAAGGACAGGCAATTCGTGACGATGGGTTGGTTATAGCCGCGCGTCGTTTCGATAAGCTGTGGGCGGCTATTGACTCACACGTGGGCGAAACACAACATATCTCTCCGCACTTCGACCGTTGTGAGTATGTTGACGCTGACCCTGAGCATTACAAAGCGCGTCAGGCCGGCGACTTTGAAAAGATGGAACGTACCGGTTCTCGTGTCGTTGATATTCAGGTATGGCGGGACGAAACCAAATGCGATCGTGGTGTTAACAATATCGCATGTACTGAAGAGAACAAACGCGAGTTAGATCACTACGCGAACGCTTTGAAACGTTTTTACAATGATATCGTGCGGTTCTATTTTGCGATGTCCAAGGACAAGAATATTGTCTGGTCACCGAAAGCGTTTGAGATTCTTGACAAGGCGTTCTGTTCTGAGACGTATGAAGTCTATAACGACTTCCGTGAAGAGATTGGTCGTGAATACGATGAAGCCATGCGTAAAGGTGAGTATAACCGTTCTGCTGATAAGAACGTGTTGAACAAACTGGCGCAGCCGGTTCAGCGTGGTCTCTGGGACCCAATTGGTAGCTACACGATACGCATCGTGGTACGTTATCCAATCCCAGTTACCGTCTCATCGAAAATCACCGACCGTTCAGGTACAAAAGGTATCGTGGGCGCAGTGCGGCCTGATGAAGAAATGCCGATTAACGAGTTCGGAGAACGTGTACATGTCATTCGTTCCATGAACGCCGTAATTCGTCGTTCGACTTATGCTGCGCTGTTCCACATGTATTGGTCTGCTGCATCCGAGCAGTTGAAGATGCGGTTGAAACCTTTACTTGCCGCCAACCAGGTTGACGAAGCCTGGGAAATCCTGATGGACTATATCGATCGCTATAACCCACGCTGGACATTCTATCTCAATGCCAGTCACCCGGATACTGGGTCACGTCTGGAACTCTTTAAAGAGATTTACGACTTCACGATTCGTATCTGGCTTCCCCACGAATTGAATGCTACCCAGGTAGAAATCTGCCGTGCTCTAGGCGAGTATGCACCACGCAAGTCTAAGCTACTGATTACTAACTATCAGGGTGAGAAAGAGTGGACGAAGAACCAGTTCTACGTCGGCATGGTAGAGACTCTGCGCCTGGATAAAACCGGTCGTGAGTTCTCCAGTATCTCGTCGATGTACACGAACTATTTGGGTTGTATTGATGCATCCAACCAAGGACGTGGTTCATATCCGATTAACCTGAAAGGGTTGAAGTGGGGTGGTCCTTCCGAGCAGCGTCTTACCGACGGCTTTGGTCCGGGCAACTTCCCCGAAACTCATGACCGCGCTAATAACCCAGCGGTACACCGTGCGATCGTAACGGGGCTGTATAACTCGCCAACACCAACCAATCCAGGGGTGCTGGTCGATCGTAAGAAACTACCAATGGGTGATTCGCAGATTGACAGGATGATACGTAACATCCATCGCTGTGAAGGTTTTGAATTAGTGCGTCCAATTCGGGAGGATAAATAATGGCGGGTCGTTCTGTACACGTACGTGATTTGCGTATGCTTAACTCTGATCAGGTGTGGAAACTACGCGGGCGTTATTACGTGACATTCGACGATGGTAAGTCGTTGGAAATGTCTAGTCGCCACATCAAACTCAGCTGGCCGTATTGGGGTGTGTCGCGTCTGTATCCGCAGGTGCCCACTCCATCGACCATGGCGTATCGTCCAGGTCAGGTAGCAACAGATGACCTGCATCTGGACTTTATGTCGGAAGCAGCGGTACTGGCCCGTAAAGCAGGTGTCGACCTTGCTGAAACGCGTTATATCCTGAGTCAACATGTCTACGCCGATGCGTTCAACATGACAGTGAAGAACTTGCTGTCCTATTGTACGACAATCGACTTTGATACGATGATGGAGATCTACGACCACCCGAACTTCGAACTCATCCGTCAGTGGGAAGTGCAATACCCTACTGGCTACGATGAAGATGGTCAGGATATGGTTGAAGAAGCGTACAAGCTTATCGAGAAAATCTTCAAAGACCCTGCGCTACGGTATAACCCGGTCGTGATGTCGGTACTGGACGGTACCGTGAAGATGAATCAGGTACTGCAAGCCTTCGTGCGTGGTAAAACGTCAGAAATTGACTCACGTGTATACACCAATCAGGTGTGGGAAGGCTTCTTTACCGGAATGCATTCGGTTATTTCGCGTTTGAAAGAATCTGGTGCAACTTCACGTTCCCACTTGTACAACACTGACAAGATTGCCGAAGCAGAATACGCCTCACGTAAACTGCAGTTGGCAGCAAACGTACTGATGTATTTCACGTACGACGACTGCGGTACAACTCACGCACACCGCTACACGTTTAAGGATACGCAGCTGGATGAGCGTGCCTATAAAGCGATGGTGGGGATGCGTTATCGTTTAGAAGGCGATAATGGTCCGTGGTTGAGATTTGAGAAAGGTGGATACGCAGACCTGGTTGGCAAACCGCTGGTCTTCCGTAGTGCCATGACCTGTAAAGAGATGGCGAATCAGTCCATCTGTGCGACCTGTATGGGGGATTTGATTTATAACCTCTCTGAAGGTACGTCACCAGGTCACCTGGCGTCCACGTCCATCTCGGAAAAGGGTACACAGGGAATTCTCTCTACCAAGCACCTTGACTTCTTGCGTTATCTGCTCAACCTGGTACTCACCCCACGTATGCGTGAGTATATGACCGAATACAAACATAACTCTCTGAAAGGGTTGTGCTTGCTGCCAAAACCACAGCGTGGGAATTGGTCAGAATACGAGTTGGTTGTTACCGACAAAGTTTATTCGGAGCTGAGCCAGATTGCGTATCATGAAGATCTCGATGCAATTGATGAAACGGCATTACCAGAAATCACCGACTTAACTTTCCAACGTCGTTTAGAAGATGGGCAGATAATCGCTGCGGATTCTATCGATGTGCGAATGGGTGTTTGTGGGAACTTCTCTAAACCGTTCCTGCACTACTTCTTGAAACAACGAGCGAACATTCGTATCGAGAAGAAGACGGTAGAAATCCCCTTAAAAGGATGGAACCCGAAACACCCGGTACTGGTATACACCAATCGTTCTGAATCGATGGCAGAATTCGTGGCAGGGTTAGAAACCAAGTTACGTTCAATTGCAGCTGATAAGAACGAAGACATTGTGGAAATCATCAACACAGCATCGACTGTGAAGTTGAACAAGAAACAAGGTCGTGTGAAACCAGTGACGTTGGTTGAGATGGGTGGTGCTACAGAGAAACAGTGTACTTATGCGTTGATGGACACGTTTAAGTATATCCAGCGTAAGCTGAGTGGTATACCGATGACGCATATTGCGATTATGTTGGCGATATCTCGCGTAGAGTCACCAACCAACCCGTTCCCGGCAGTAGGATTCGACAGTGAAGATTCTACTAACGCTACAGGGAAACGGTTTGTCGATCACAACACGCTCATTAGTTTGCGCTCGGCAATTCCGATGTTGTTGTTTGAAGGACAGCAGGGGAATATCGATCGCGTTGGATTTTATACCGAGTACAAAATCCCGGCATCGTTGTACGATGACCTAGGAGCTGCTGTGGTAATTGAGTTGTAAACCGAGGGGCCTTGCGCCCCTCTTTTTTTGTGCGAAGAGGGGCAGCATGGTAGAAATTCAAATGACTTACACGAGTATGGGGGTGCGGGTTGAAGTCCCCATCCGCCAGGCTGAAAGGGCCATACTCGCGTGGGCCGAAGAGAATATGCACGCCCCAAAGATGGGCAAGCAACATGGACGAATAACTACGGAACGCGGTGACGCGTACTACGCCCACATTCCGTCTTTAAGGACATTCATTTTCCATAAAGTGTTCGCTGAGAAGATTAAACATATCCTCCAACGAGCAGCAATCGAATACGCTTTTCAGTACAAGCTGACAGAGCACCATCCTGAACGAGGGACACCTTACAGCTGTACATTTGATAACTACGGCTTCTCGATGGTAGAAAGCGATCCGGAATCACGCTTCTATTATCAGAACGAAGTTGTGGATGCGGCGTCCGATCCAAACCGACCACAGACGATCTTTGCCATCCAGACAGGGAGAGGAAAATGCTGTGCTCATGGTACGCGTGTACGTGTTCCGGGCGGTTGGAAGAATATTGAGGATATTAAGCTAGGTGATTACGTTACGGGGCGTGACGGAAAACCGGCGATGGTTTCTGGGGTATTTCCACAGGGCGTGGTTGACCTGTACCAGGTGACGTTTTGGGATGGCAGGAGTGTTGACGTTTGTGGCGAGCACCTGTGGCAAAGCTACTACGTTAATACCACCGAGAATCGTCGCTGGGGTGTACGTGATACCCTAGAGATGAAACGTTTAATCTCGATGCCAAACCCGCGTGTGTACATTCCTTTGCCTGAGCCGGAAGAGACTCCAGAAAAGGATTTCCCAGTTAATCCATATCTGTTGGGTGTGTTGTTAGGTGATGGTAGCTTAACCAACGGTTCCGTTATGTATCACAAACATGATGTGGAAATAATGGAGAAAGTATTATCGGTATTGCCAGAAGGCTATACAATCCACGTTTCCAAGTATCGTGATGGTCTTACAAAGACTATCAACAGCCCAGGTCATGACCATTGTATTCGTGACGGACTGAAAGAACTGGGAATTTGGGGTTGTGTTGGTTGGGAAAAGTATATACCAGAGGAGTATTTTGAAGGGTCTATTGAACAGCGTTGGGAACTCTTACGTGGCTTGATGGATACCGACGGGACGGTAAATAAGGACGGCGGTCAACCTTCGTTCTGTTCTACCAGCAAGGCGCTGGCGTTAGGCGTTCAGGAATTAGTTCGTTCTCTGGGCGGGATAGCCACTATCTCCGAGAAAAAGCCGAAGTATACTTATCTCGGTGAGAAGAAAGATGGCCGTTTAGCTTACAATGTATTTATTCGTCACAAAACACCATCGAAACTGTTCCATCTTCCAAGGAAGAAAGAACTGTGTCGTGATAACGGTCAATACAACGATATACTGAAACTCCGTGTTAAGTCTATCGAACCTATTGGGCGTGACCTTGGTACGTGTATTCGTGTCGAGAACGACGATGCGCTGTTTGTGGTGGACAAGTGGATTGTTACGCACAACACCAAGACTTGCATGAAAACAATGGTGAAACGTGGTACCAGAACTGCGTTAATCCATAGACCTTCATACGTCCCTAAATGGCTGTTTGATGTGTGCGACGACGAGACCGGTTTACGCATTACGCGTGACGACGTCTTAGTCTGTACCGGCGTACAAGCCATCTACGACGCTCTGGAGATGGGTAAGTCGGGAGAGCTAGATAGTCGTGGTATTAAGGTAATAATCCTCCCCACGGTCTCTTTACAGCGTTTCCTGAAGGAGTACATTAACACCGCTGCGACTAACCCCGTGGACCTGGATACGTTTTATGATGTTCTGGGTGTGGGTCTGGTGGCGATGGATGAGGTGCACGAGCATTTTCACCTCGTTTACATGGCTGGTATAATGTTGAACCCGCCGGCATCGATAGAAATGTCTGCAACTCTTAAACCGGGTAGCAGCAAAGCGTTTATCGCGGAGCGGTATTTAGAACGTTTCCCAATGGAGTACCGAATCAGTATTCCAATCATTCCGGTGGTTGACGTGAAAGCGTTGTACTATCGACTGGATGATAAGAAGTTTGCGTGGTGGGCATCGAAGATGACGCCGTATAACCACAAACTCTTCGAAGGGAAGCTGATTAAAGAGAACTTGCATTTAGAATACGCAAACATGATCTGGGATGTGGTTGAGAAATCGTTCCTTAAACGGTATCAACCTGGCCAAAAATGTTTGATACTCTTTGCTACGGTAGCGATGTGTGAGTTCTTTACCGAGTATGTGAAAGATAAGTTATCGCGTGACCCTGTATTCCATCCGTTGATGGTGGCGAAATATAATGCAGGCGATTCGTATGACGACTTTATCCAAGCAGACTTCTCTATCTCCACACCGGGGAAAGCGGGGACTGCGGTCGATAAACCTGGGTTGGTACACATGTACATTTCAACCCCGGTAGAAGACCAGCAACTGAACGAACAGATGGCCGGTCGTCCACGTAAGATTCTCCACAACGAATGGGGTGAAATAGACCCAACGGTGTGGTTATTCCATGCGTATAACGTACCGAAGCATTGCAATTACCTGAATGCCCGCCAGAAATCACTCAAGGATGTCGTATTGTCGTTCCGTATCGCGACATCCCCCTACGTTGTAAGGAAATCACATGCTCACTCCGCCGCGTCCAGCAGAGCCGCTGCCACCCTACATCGGAATGACTTTAGCAAGTTTTCTCGAAAACATTCTAAAGGCGTATCCCGGCGTAGAAGACGTCGCTAAGAAACTCTGCACCGACGCCACTATCAACCAGGCGTTTCACTACTACATGGTCACTGAACATTACAGCGGCCTGTTCCTTAACCAACGCGGGTTGACGTACTACGTCACCCGCACGTCAAGTATCCGTAACACTTCGTCGTACGAGTTATATACGTACGTGTTGTGGAATGAGAACCCGGCCGGCAGCGTCGATCAGAATCCAAAGATGGCTTATCGTCTTTACTCTGAAAAATGGCACGATTGGGTGACTGTTCCACACGATGCAAGTTAATCACGTTTTGGGTGTATATTGTGTATACACCCAACCCCTAATTTCAAAAGGATTATTACGATGAGTCGTCGCAAAAAGAAACCCGCTTATAACCCACGTAAAGACGCCCGCGATTTCGTCAAGGCTATGATGCAGTCTGTGTTGAAAAAACAAGCTGTGTTTATCGAAAGTACCGAATTCCTGTCAGGCAAAATTGATCGGGAGCGTGAAGTAACTGAAGCCATTACGCACGAAGAGCTGAAAGCCTTTACGTTGAAAGCGCTGGATGAGGCACAGGCGGCTTTCCTTGGCATGTGTCAGCAAGGTAAAGAGCTGTTCGGTAAACTGATTGTTGAGGCAGATGCTAAGGCTGTGCCGGTGTTTGACATGCTGAACGATAACAGCAAAACGTGGAAAGAAATCAAAGACCAGTTCCACGTCGACCACACCGAACTGTCCCTGATTGACCAGCGGGCAAACATGCTTGCGATGGATATTCAGGGCACCAGTATCGAAATCTTCTCCACGTATAACGCGAAAGTGAAGTTCGTGAAGCAGGCGCTGAATAACGGCCATACCGTGGAACAAGCCGAGGTTCTGTTGGCTGAAGCTCTGGCTAATAATTCGAAAGAACTCCCTAAAAACGCCATCGTCGATCACAACGACGTTGTAGTAGAAACCGAGGAAGCGGCCAATGTCTGAGATCCAAGATCAGCGTCCGGGTAATGCCCGTCGCCCTAATCCCGACCAGCCAGCCCCTGTGGCGGCTGCTACCCAACAAGAGATGATTCTTCCGACCGTGCCTGATGACGCGACCTCGGATGCAATCATCATGGCTATTAAACAAGCCAATCCCGATTTTTCTTTTGCCCGTGCAGAAGAAGTTTATCACCAACACTACCATCGTCCGGAGCCTAAGCTTGAGCGTCCGACGTTTGTAGAAGAGGCGTTGCCTGAACCTGCTGCGCCTGTACCACCGGCACCTCAGACTTTTGCTGAACAGGTGCAGGAGCACCTACATCGTGCCCCGGAACCGGTAGTAGAGAAAGCGCCTGCGGTAGAACCTGCTCCGCAGCCAAAAGCTCCGGAAGCGGTTGCACCGGCACAGCCGGCTGTAAAAGAAATGGAAGATGCAGCACCGAAGGTTCCGGAACAACAACAGATGCGTGAGATTGACTTCGGTAATACCCATTTAGCTGAAACCGCCGAAATGGGTGAAGATGAAGCCGATCGTATTCTGACCCAGTCGAAGATGTTGATTGGTCTGAAACAAGACCCTAACATCATTGCAGACTCCCTGCAAAAGTTCCTCGGTAATATTAAACGTTCACCGAAAGACGGCCGGCTGCTATTCGAAAGCCCTGAACAGCAACAGGTTTACGACGACATCTATCGTGCTTTGAACATGACCCCGCCACGTCTACAGGACGGCGTACCGGCATTCGCGGGTGCACTGGACCGTGGTGATACCGCTTGGGAACAGCGCGTGATGTTGCCGGACGGTAAGGCATCTGGTGCTATTGCACCGCGTGACAATATGCACACTGGCGCGCTGGCTGCTTTGCGTCGTGTACGTAAGTCGGGTATTCCGAACATGGTTTGGTTGCCGGCCACAGGTATCTACGTGGGCTTCCGCGCACCGCATGAACGTGACCTTTGTGACTTCGACATGCGTCTAACGCTGGAAACTGCGACCATCGGTATGCAGACCTATGGATTGATGCTGTCGTCGTCTTCTGGCGTGTACATGCGCCACATGGTTGAATTCGCACTTCAGTTTGTTACCGAAGCAACCATCGATTGTGCGGGTAACGATCTGCGTACGGTGCTGTTGGATACCATTGATCTGGCTGACTACTGGCTGGTAATTCTGGGTCCGTTGCAGGCGAAGTGGCCGTCTGGCATTCCATGGACGCTGATGTGTGGCGAAGACGGTTGCAACCAGCAGGAAGATGTGAAGCTGAACATCGCGCGTTGTATCCGTTTCGGTTCCGGACTGTTTAGCGACCTGCAGAAACAACTGTGGGCACGTCAACGCGGTACTGAGCGTCCAGTGATTTCTATCGCAGAACAGCGCGAATATATCGCGGCGCATCAGGTTGACCCATCTTCGGTATTTGAATACCACGACGTGCGTGTTGAATTTGGCCGTTCTACCCTAGGTAGCTTCTTTGACTCCACCGAGAAGTGGATTGAAGACGTTAACGCGTCAACTACGGCAGCGCTGTCTGAATTTGCTACCGAGCGTGAACGTGAATCCCATATGCGTTTAACTGCGGAAGCCCGTCGCTTAACGCGCTACGCTCACATGGTGAAATCTATCACTGTTAATGAGCAACGTGAAGTAAACGGTGAAATGCAGGTTATCCCACAAACTGAAACCGATACAGCGAAAATCGTTGAGATGCTGGAAGAGCTGTCTTCCGACCGTATCTACGTTGGTCAGTTTGAAAACGCGATTGCTGAATACAACGAACGTACACGTTTAGCGGTATTCGGTTACATGGGTAAACGCTGCCCGGCGTGTGGTAAAACACACGGCGAGAAAGACGGTCTGTATCGCGGTATTGTTACCATCAGTCCGGACAGGGTTTTTTTCGTGCTCTCTCGAGTGGTGTCCGAGATTCAGAAATTCTTGCTGGATCAATACGCCGATATTGGCTAGACCAGGAAGACGTTCCGTCCGAGCAAATCATTACAACGCTCAAGATGGATACCACCTCTCTCTTCAAGCAGCGTAGCACACGTCCTATTACGTATCAGGAAGCCCATAACGAGCTTCTGGAAGCGTATGACCGTACACTGGCTCTTAATACCGGCGACCATCAGGTAGGATTGTCGGATTTTGAAAACCCGGTATACGGTAGTCTTTACGATATCTGGTACGCCACTTACTTACGTGAAGAGGTCGGTGAAAACTACCGGATGTCGATAGACGAGTTCCTCGACCGCCCCCGCTGGCAGATACTGCTGATGCTCGACAATATCCGTCGTCGCAAAGCGATTATCGCCAAAGCCGGCGAGCAGGTGGCAGGTGAACGTGCGTTAAAGGAGCTGGAGAAAGATCTGACGGGACATTAATAGAAATTCGGGGCTTCGGCCCCGTTTTCTTTTTTTATTCGCCTTGGTATGAATGCCCTTTTCACTATGGAACAGAGCCATGATTGATATTTATACCGACTATGCGGCTGTATTGACAGTCAACCGTCACGAAGGTCGTGCAGCACCGATGCTAGATTTAGTGACGCTCGGTATGGATTACGGTTACGATGTGGCGTTATCCGATGTTTATAGCAACCCGTTGTCTGACCCCGCGGACGAAACTGTCCGTCTGGAATCCATTATCGTGAAGGTAGCGGTTGGATTAGGCAACCGTCTCGGTATCGGACTTAATCCACAAATCGTCTTCCAGAAACCGAAAGAAACCGTACGTATCCTTCACGGTGTGTTGGAAGCCTTCGAGGAGTTCGAAGACAGTGATGCCCTTTACGGGATTGTCTCCTCTGGTGAGACACCAGAGTATATCCTGGAGAACATGTGTCGTTATGTTTACGGTGACGAAAACCTGCACTTCGAAGACCTGATTACTGTTGTCAGCCCACGCGTGCTTACCGTGATGGAGAACTTCTTAGCAGCAGAGTCGTTGGAAAGCCAGAAACGAAACGGCGACGACGAGCGTCAACAGCGTATCGTCGCTTACTTGCGGTTGTTCCCTGAGAACCCGTCAGCGTTTGTCTTTATGAATCTGCCTGCTGAGCCAGACTTAACGGTGGTGCAGCAGTCGTTAGAGTTTCGCGTAGAGGACATTAGCGAAATTGATTTGCTGACGATGTATGCGGTAGGTTTATCGATTATTCCTCATGCGGAGTTTGACGGGGCTTACGGTGACTTAGAAAAGAACCTTGCCCTGTTGAACGTCGACAACGTCCCGCCTGGAGAAATCTTGCGGAAAGGATTGGAAGCGTTGAAAGTCATATACGCTAGTGGGGACGCGGAGGTAGATGATGAACAAGATTGATTATCTGGTCGCTGCGTGTAAAGCAGAAGCTTGGCGTAGACTGGTGTGGCGTATTGCGGTTTTCAACGTGGCTATCTTTAATGAAAAAGGTGAGCCGCCTGAGCAATACGACCTGAACTACATTGACGGCTTGCCCCACTACTGGGAAAACGAAGAAACCAAGTGGGTGCCGATTGAAGGGTGCAAAAAAGATGAAGAGCTGTTCGTGCCGGAAGAGCAGTTTGAATTGCGTCCTGAGATGTACCCAGGTTTAGCTGGTCCCATTCCGACTACCGTGGGTCGCTATGTCTTTAACTGGATTGCTATCTATTACGCTTTCGGTACCCGTCTCCCGTATCTGGCAGAGTCTCGTGACCCGCTAGCCTACCGTAAAGAGATGTACGAACGTTGTGTGGAATATGATGACACCGATCCAGACAACGAAGACGCGATTCGACCATACATGATAGGACGCTTTGTAGGGGGTCTACACGAGCTTGCCCCGTTGTGTCGTGGGATAGCCCCAACTGGTACTATTAGAAGCCTTACAACGCATCCTGATGCGTATAAGGTACGTGATGCGTTGCTGTTGAAGCACAAAGACGAGCTGGATAACCCTGCGGTTATCGTTATGATTGAAAAAGCTCTCGACGAACTTGATAAAGAGTGGTTGAGTGGCGACCAGTCCGTTGAGTTCTACAGCTCGCCTAAAGCGCGTATGCGTCGCCGTAAGCTGATGCTGATGTACGGTATTCAGACCGCTTTTAAAGAAGGTGCAGATTTTACCTTAATCCCAACGAGTCTGATGGAAGTTGATCAGACCGGGATGAAGTACCTGGTAGAGAAGTTCAATGACACTCGTGAAGGTTCCTTCATGCGTGGTGCAGAAACCGCTAAGGGTGGTGAGCAGGTACGTATCATCCAGATGATCTTCCAGAACCACAAAATCGTGCCTGGAGATTGTGGGACAAAACTGACTCATGCACTTGTAATTAACCAGTATAACTACAAGCGTTATGTTGGCATGAACGCGATGATTAACGGTAAAGTTACCCAACTCACCGAAGAGTATTTGAAAACGCAATTCGGTAAAGTTGTTCGACTCCGCCGACCCATCTTATGTCAGCAAGGTCACGTAGACTGTTGTGCGGCGTGCGCCTCTGCACACAAAGCAGAAGAGCCACGGGCAATCGCTGCGGATATCTCTTCCGGCTTCTCGAACGTTATGACCACCGCAATGGGTGCGATGCACGGTCGTGAAACCGTGGTTAAAGAGTACATCCCTAAATTCCACATCACCTAAGGATTGTTTCCTCATGACTAAGAAAGACACTACTACCCTTGACCCGCGTACAGAAGGCGTGGTCCGTGATAGCGCTTCTTACAGCAACGACGACCAATATCGTGTTAAACTGATCACCACGATGCTCGATGAAGCAGGTAACAATGCCGGCCCACGTAAACCATCTGGTACCCAGGCTGAGAAAGATGCGTATAATAAGCTGCATCACTCTTTCCGTGAGCTGTTTAAACTGCGTGGTCAGGCCTTCCTGGATGGTTTCTACGCCTTTGTAGAAGCGGCTAATAAGCACCGTAACGGTATTTTCTACGCACCGGCTGCTAATAACCGTATCAGTGAGAACTTCCCGAATCGTGACGAACGTGAAGTCTTCGTTATCTTTATTAACATGCTGATTCGTTACGCACGTTGCGCCGATAAAGGCCGTTTCCGTGATACCAACGACGTTGACCGCCTGGCCCGTCGCTTGAACGACCCGGACCTCCGTTCGCTGGTTATGCACGCCTTCGGCGGCTAAATAAAAGTACCTCTCTACCCTAGGGTAGAGAGGCCTTTCTTTTTTTTGTTTTAGAACCCGCAGATGTACTCCATAGGCTCTGTCACTACTTCCCCTTGCTTACGTAAGAACGTAGACAGGACAGTGTCTTTGTCCGGTAAGCAGAAGAAGTCTGTCGCTATTTCCATGGCATTAACTCGCCCAGCAGTTAAGTTGACGCCCGTGCGACGTCGAATCTCTTCACTAACCCCATTGATGGATAGCAGCTCAATGAGTGTGGTCTCACGAGACTGGTTCATCATGTTTGTGGCCGATGGGTAAGCCTGGGTTAAGTCCGCATCCGCAGTTTGACCACGGAACGCAGAGTAATATTCGTCAATCTCCTCCAGAATGTTATTCAGACCGTTCTCAGCATTCATACATGCCGTCAGGGTAACAATCCAACCATCTGTACCGATAACCTCTTCATCGTAATCGTTACGCATTGCAGACCCTACGGAACCGATGACGTATCCTTTGTCATACAGATAATAGGTAAAGGCCACGCAGATACGTTTTGGTAGCGACGGGAAGATATCGTACATCGAAAAACCTGCCAGAATGGATATTGCCGAAGACAAGTCGTTCGTCTTCTTATCCAACAACACGATTAACAAGTTATCCATCATGTTGTATACGGCATATTCGGCAGGGTAGTCCCGTTGTGCTTTTATGTGCCATTGCAGGTTATCTTCATACGGCAGTCCAGGAATGTCGAGTTTGTGTAAACCGAGTTCGGTGTACAGTATGGCAGATAACTTGTACGAAGGACGTTGGCCTTCGTGGACACGCAACGAACGGAATAACACCATGGCATCCACACAGTAGAAAGACGCAGTACAGTAGAGTACGTGCCACTGTTGTGACGGTGCTTTGGTGAGTGACTTGGATTCCGTCTTTTTGTTCGCCTGGTCTTCTTTAAACCACAGACGACGGTATTTCTCCGGCACATCCGGATGGTTAAAGACGCCCAGTGGATCGATGCCTTCTTTCTGCAAGGTTTCTAACATGCGTGAAATATCGAACTGGTGGTTCCATGCGACCAGCAAATCAGGAAGACGCGGATGAATTTCTTCGAACATCCTGACGATGCACTGCCCTGCCGTAGCGCAGGTATAGGTGAATATTTTATAACCGCTGATAATGTCTTTGGTCTTTGTCACCTTTTCGCCAGTCTTTTTGTCTTTCTCATCGAATTCGATTTTGCTTAAGAGTTCCTGCGCTTTTTTGAGAATGACTTCTTCCGCGTTTTTACCGATGCGGTCCATGTAGTTCTTAGCACCAAAGAAATGGATTTCGTCGTCTAAGATAAATGACACGATCCACGGTTCCTTCGTGCCGTCCATTTCGTTGGTCTCTACGTCGTATACACAAAGACGGTTAGGACTGATGTTGTTTGGCCAACGCTTTAAGTATTTCTGTTTAATCCAGCTGGTAATCGGTAAGTCGGCCCAATAAACGTACGGGCTAGTACAAACACGCCTCAGGTTCTTTTTCGGGTCAGGGAAACGTGCACCTAAACCCATCTGCAACGTCTTCGCCATCTGCGCATCAGTAGTCCAGAGTTCTTGACATTTTCCTTTTTCTTCGAACTCTTTTTTCTCCTGGTGGTTACGATATTCTTCACGGGTAACGTACACCGGACGCTTTAAATTCTCACGCATTACCAAGCGCGGGATAAGCCTGCCATCCTTAGTATGGATGACCTCTTTGATGAGGACAAAGTCATTTTCTTTTTCTTCGTCCGTCGCATAAGCGACGTGCTTGCACTCTTTAGCGATGACATCCTCGGGTGCGTAATAGGTATTGATTTCCATGGTCTACTCTCAAATATGGTGTCTGCTATACTGATTTGTGGGTAACGTATTTTCTAAAAGGAACGTCTAAATGGGACACTGGCAAAAGCACATAACCTCGTTGGCCGACGCGAAAGCCGTGGCCTCGGAGTCCATCGGATTCCAAGATAAAAAGAAACTCGCCTCTTTGGCGGAAGTGGTACGTAAGTTCCGTGATGCGGGCGACTTCTCGCCAGCGGGTTATCAGAGTTCTGGTATTGCTGCCTGGGTCTTTGACAACAACGGTATTACAGTCCTGCCTCGTAACGGGTCCGACTTAGGTGTGGCGGACGTTGTGTTTGCGGGTGTGGAGCCACCGAAGCTCGATGCGAACAACCCAATCATCGCCGACCTGCAACGCAAGATGGTGCAGGGCAACACCGACCTGGATGTCTACAGTAAGTTCTTAAAAGAGAACGAGCTGAACGGCGAGTTCGACGATAAAAATGCGAAGCTTTCAGGCGAACTCAGCAAGGTGCCGTCCCCACTTTGGCTGACCCCGAAACTACTGACAGGTATCGAGTTAACGGATTTAGAAGTCGCGGCGATTATTCTACATGAAGTCGGTCACGTCTATTACTATTTCCGTACCTTGATGCGTACGGTGGTAACGAACCTGATTGCGGATGCTGCAGCGAACCGCATGATGCAAACAGAAGACCCGACAGTGCGTTTAAAAGTCGTAAAAGACGTTGAACGTATGCTGAACACCAAAGTGAATCAGCCGGAAACTATCTGCAAAGAGATGTCTAAAGAGAACATCTACATGCATCTGGTGACAGACATTCTGCTTGAGCGTCCGTTTGTTACCGGTTCGGAAGGGTTCGCTAACCGTACCTGGGAACGTGCTGCAGATGACTTCGCAGCTCGCTTTGGTGCAGCCCCGTACCTGGCGTCAGCCTTGTACAAAATCGAAACGTCCCAATTCTATCTCTGCCGGAACGCATCGTACATGAACTACGGTGTGCATCTGATGCTGGAGATGCTTAACGTTTCGCTGCTGATTGTGGCTTCGACTAATCCAGTTGGTCTGTTCTTCACGACTATCTCAGTCGCGTTCGGCCTGATTGTGAACGACCCACGCAACACCATCTACGATCCGCCGCAGGAACGTTTTGAGACGATGCGCCGTAACTTAGTGGAGGAGCTGAACACCTTAAAAGGTAGCACCACGAAAGAAGCGAACGAACATCGTAAACGTATTCTGCAGGGCATTGCGTCTATCGACGAACTACTGAAAACCGTGAAAGACAAAGACAACGTCTTTAGCTTCATCATGAAAACGCTGACCCCCGGCGGTCGCCGTGAGCGTGCTGGGGTGGATTATCAGCGTACGATGGAGCGCTATCTTTCTAATGACCTGCGTGTGGCTTCTGCGAAGCTTAGTCAGGCGACTTCTTCCTAAGTAAGGGTACTTAACATGACGCATAAAGTTTCTTTAAATAACCTGGTACTGGATTTCAAACGTACCAACGAAGGGAAAGGCGTACACGCCCAGCGTGCTTTGACGGGCCTGGTTGCTTTCTCACTGGCGTATAACGCGGTACTGGCTGATAATGGCCAATATGGCGCTGCAGAGGCCGCTGGGACGTTTTTACGTCCGGTAATGCGTAATATCGTCTCTGACGTTAACGAGCTGTACTGTGTTGATTTGGGCGTGATTGAGGACATGACCGTGGGTCTGTACTGCAATCGTTACTGCAACGTGTATGGCGGCGCTAAAGCCCTGGAAAGTTTCTCTGTTCGTGAAATCTTCAACCAGGCGCTCGGTGAAGATATCTGGGAAACCGTCGGTCTGTGGATTAGCCGCTTTATGGAAGTGGTTGGTTTCTACATGGCGGAACTGAAAGGGCAAATTTCATGAGCATGGAAATGACAGGTAACGCCACCCACCCCAAATGGCGTTTGGGGGAGATCGGTGAAGTCCTGCGTTCACGTATGGCCGAGCGTATTGATTCTGTCAACCAGCTCAATCTGTACATGCAACGCAACGAAGCTGACTTAATCTACGGCTCTCGACTGATTCTGCAAATTGACGCGATTCTTGACGAAGTGCGTCGCGCAGGTCTGTCGAAAGATGTCGCTGTCGCTGTTGAATCTTCTCGCCCAGGTACAATTCCCGAAGCCGTTCGCAAAATCCTGACTTCGAACTATACCCGCACGCACCAGAAAGAGACTATTGTTGCGCTCGAATCCTGGGCAAATGCAGGTAAAGTGGGATTGGTTGTGTTGATCATGACCGCGATTATCAAAATTATCGGTTGGATTATCAGTAACGGTAACGGGTTTGCTGGTAATGGCGAATTCGACGGCGAAGGTTACGCTGAGAAAGTCGGCGAAAAAGCAGAGAGTTTCTCCCAGACCGAAAACACTATCATCGGTCAGTTGAAAATCAGCGCAGTGAAAGATGCATACATCGAAGCCTCTAAGGGTCTGAAAGGTCGTGACCTGGAAAACCTGAACTTGGCCATCGCGATGGCCGACGAAGTGTTTACGAACATGAACGCGGAAGAGTATCTGAACGACTTGAGCAGCGCACTGGGTCGTTCGCCGTTCACTGAGTTGTTCAAAGGCTACACTAAGAAACGTCAGTCAAGCCAGCAGGTTATTCACGATCTGTTAGATACCCTGTTACAACACAACGTGACGTACGGTATCTACCCGATTGAGGTGGGCAAAAAAGCCTGGCAGGCGTTACCGAAGTCTGCGCGTGAAGCCGGTGTGCGTATTCCGAACCTGTTGAACTTCCAACAGATGTCGAATGTTGCCAGCGAACTTATCGGCTACTTTGGCTCCCTCCAAAGTGCCTTTAAAGCAATGATCGACCCAAGCGTTGCCGAGGGTTTTAAGAATCAGCAAGGTTCAACCACTACCCATAACGGTAAGCAGGTCAATAAAGCAGCACACGACACCGCGCTTATCTTCGGCCAGGCGTTAGCGCAGCTGAACACCACGATGAACTTCATCATCAGCGACGTTTCCCGCAAAGGATTCGAATACGCTACTGCACCTTTGGTCGTTATCCCACAAAACAAAGTTCGCGGTTTAGTGGGTCATGACGATGGTGTGGACTTCGTGCCTGGTAAAGTGTTGGTTAATGCACAAGCATCTGCGTTCTTGGGACGCGAGTGCTTAGAGCAAATGCGTCAGGCAGGCACGTTATCGGTTGGTGACGAACGTGAGTTGCTGGCTGTAGTGGTAACGTTAGGTAAACAAGGCTTTACCAACGACACCGCTGCGACTAACCTGAATCGTTACAGTGCGCTGGATAAGGCAGTTAATAACACGATTAAAGTGTTGGAGCAGTTCCAGAAAGCAACCAAGGATAACGCTGAATACGTTAACCTGATTAGCGAAGTCATCATGAATGAGCTTAATCAGCCTTCTGGCCTGCGTACCGACGGTCGTGAACTCTCGATGGTGTTATTCTCCCCAGACGGGGATGAAGACCTCTTCGTCGGCTTGCGACGTAACCTGTCGTTGGTGCGTCGTTGTTGCGGTGCTGCCGCTACACTGCAGACGATACTGAACCTGGCCAAACGTAACCCGTTGGTGAAAGGCAATAATCGCAAAAACATGCTTGACGGCGAATAAAATAAAAGGCTACCCTCTCCTTCGGGAGAGGGTAGTGCTTTTTATTCTTTTTCGGTATCGTGACGGTTGTACGACAGTACGATGTCATCTTTCAAACCGATGTCGCCATTGGCTTCGATATCGAGCTTCTTACCAATCGTGGCACGAGCCGCTTCGGTAATGACAGTGAACAGTCGCAGGTCTTTATCTGGCCCCATGTCGTCGAGTTCAACACCGATAATGGCATCGTTAAGCGTATTGCGTAACGCATTACCGATCTCGGTTGCTGAAACGGTCAGATGTGTTGACAGATAGTCGTTAATGACTTGCGAAGTCCGTTTCCGGATTTGTGCCAGAAGCTCGCTGTTTGCACGGTTCGCTGCAGTGAGGTAATACTTGACAGTGAACTGGTTTTCAGCAGGCAACGGTGACACAACCCCGTCTTCGGTACGTACATCGATATAACCCATCGTGGTGATAGGAACAAAGAAGCCTTCAGTTTGCTCCAACAGCAGCGGTTTCAGATTAGGCAGTACCACCGTAACGTAGTTGATGATATTGTCAATCACATTATCAAGGTACGCTTTAACCGCTTTCGAGGTTGCGAACTTATAACGGGCATCGAAGACAGCCATTTCACTACGGAACTTAATACTGCGCGGCTTCGCAATAATAGGCTGACCGTTCCCGTCGAAGATTTGTTCCCCAACGTGGTGTGCGATTTCTTGCTCACCGGTGGCCGGGTCTATTTTCGGATCGCCTTTGCGATGCAGATACGTGATTTGCAACGGTGGAACAGCATCAGGGTCGTACGTGTACTCAGGCGTTACGCCATCGTCTTTGGTTTTAATAACATCCTTTTCCCAATACGCCAGAACGTCCTCCTGGTAGTATTCGTAGTTGATGCTGTCCGTTACTGCACGTGCTTTTCGCCAGTAATAGGACATGGCTTTACCCAGCTCGATTTTGAAAATCTCATGAGTAATCCCAATACCATCACGCGCAGGTGGTACAATCATTGTATCCATTTCAGCACGTTCGTAATTACCGGGGTAGTAACCCGTACAGCCGTAGAACACGTTATACTCGGTTAACAACGGTGCAGGTGTGTCCACATCCACTTCGGTGGTGATTCGGGTGTTGTTGATAATCAGCTCATCGTTACGGTCAACGTCGAGATTGGTTTTCAACAAGAATTCCCATACACGCTCCGAACCTTGACGACCCACTAAGGTGCCGTTGATGTACGCCAGCTTACCGTCTGCGTTGCGTGGCGAGAAGGAAATCTGCGCAAAGACTTGGTCATCACTTAACGCCTGGTATGGCGGTTCTGATTTAGTCACAGTGCGCAGGATATAACCTTCGGCCGTTTTCTCAATCTGATAATCTGCAGTGACAACACTCAGCTCCGTTGTCACGTTGGTGCTAACGAAACGTTTTGAGTTCAACTGCGGCTTATCGAGTTGGTAAATACGAACATCGCAAGATTTGTTGTTAATGTCCACCACGTAATGGAACGGCGTGAACAGGTAACGGTTAGTGTTACCCGCGTTAACCAAATCTTCTTTACGCATGGTCTTCGCAAGGATGGTCATCTCCGCATCGATTTGCAGACTGGTATCCGTAAAGCGATACAGTGTATCCGGCTCAATCGTCAAACGGTTGCCGTTAATACGGACCGTCGGCAGTTTCACCAGTTCATCCCAGCTAAAGTACAGCGGGGCGGTGATGGTCCCGATAGGGGAACTCACTTTAGATAACGTGGACTCCGGCATCGGCGCGGTCAGGAAGTAAGTACGTCCGGTTACGTAGTCGTTTGGCTTAGACAAGGTCAGGCCGTAATCCGATACTGTGGCTTCTAACTGCTTTTCCGTTACAGGCAGTTTGCGAATCCCCACTGCATTGTTTACCACACGGTCACGCAACTCATCAAACGAAAGTTGTGTACGCCCCCCGGTGGCGTAACTGCCTTCTTCCGCAACCAGCATTTTGATGGAGAATGATTTTAACGGGTTGATGTATCCCGCGTCGTATTCACCGTTCAAGTCGCGCAATGAGAAGGTGTATTCGTCCGCCGGAAATGCAGAAACGTCGAGGTCGAGTGGCCCGATGGTCGTATATACGTCCATGCGGATTTCACCACTTACCAGGTTCTTCGCCATGTAGATAGACGGTATCGTACAGCGAATGGATTGGTTAACGACTTGAATCAGCGCCGTAGGTGTGTTTGGATCGTAAACGTCACGACTGTGCGTGTGGTGGATTTCTGTCCAGGTGTTTGAATTGGACGGTTTATTCCACACCCGTGCGTAGAAGAACTTGTTGGTGAACGTGCGCGTCATCACAAACGTGTTCTGCCCCAACAACGTATCGTTCTCGTCCTTTACACTGTACTGCATCACCGGAATACGGATAGCCAGTATCTGCGACGGTGTGCTAGGAACACTTGTCAGTTCCCAGTCCAACGCGTTAGTGGTTACGGGCGATATCGGTGACTGGGTTTCGGTAATCCACAAGACCTGGAAGGCTGGATTATCAACGGTACCATACGGCAGCACTCGAATTTCGATGGGATACTGTATGGCAAAGTTGTAACCTGAAACAGTAAAGACGGTATCCCGTGGAATCACGACTTTACGAATACCTGCCACGTTTAACGGCATCGCCTTCGCTAATAGAGAGTCGACATCTAGAAGCAGCAGTAAGGTCGCTTGTGATGGCTGGGCAAAAACATCGACATAATCCACGTCAGACATGTGGCGGAACAGATCATCGTGAGTTTGTGCCATAGAGGGGAACATTTTCGGAATGGTGTCCCGATCGCCCTGGATAATCGTGTGGCCCATCGTAATTCCGACTTCGGTCATGTAGACCACCGGGTCGGTCGGGTCACGTAGCAGGATTTGCCCGTCGGCGTCCTGCACGTCTTGGAGCTGGTTCAGCATTAATGACTGCATTGCTGATGGGTTATGTGCCATCAGTAGCAAGTCTTTCGATAATGCGTCGTACGTTTTCGTAGTCATTACAGTAAGCCCGCTCGTTTAAGGATGAATTGGTAATCTGCCTGATAAACATACCAGGTCAGTTTACGACGCAGGGAGTCGATGTGCGGATAGCCGTAGTAGTTGAACAGCGGTAGTAGCTGTGGTGCAATCGGCACAAGCTGGTCTTCAGCAATCGGGATAAAGTTGCCCGCTGCAACGCTCCCTGGTTGCGGCATCATATCCGGGTTAAACATAGACACCGTCAAGTTGAACATCTCCATGTACAATGGGTCATCGAAGCGCGCCCCGATGCATTGCCAGTTGAGGTTAATTGTGGTGTCGTCATTTAATTGAGGCTTGGTGTTATCGACATTCGCCATTTGACCGGCGTTATCGTTCATTGGCCAACAAACACACGCTGTCCAGAAACGAGTGATGTTTCCGAGCGCGTCGTATTTAAACCCGTACATCCTCGACTGGTAGTCAATGCGACGTTGGATGGAATTACGCATCTTCGGTTTGAACTTACCCATCTTAATGCCGGACATATATTCCAGCCACACGCCCATCATTCGCATGATAGGGTTGCCGTATGGGTTGTTCAGCGACATTGACATGCTGTACTGGTTATTGATTTCATGTGTGGAGTCAACCATACCCCACTGTTCGCGCATTAAACCTTCTTCAGACATCCAGTTATCGACAGACTGGTCAGGCATCCCCGAGAGGCTCAGCATCTGCGTACTCAGCAATGGTATGAATGCCTGAAGATTGTCAAACATAATGTCCTTCATGAATGGCGTGCCCAAACGGTTCTTTCTTCGTCCATCTTCCATCGGCGAATCAGAGAACCCCAATTCAAAATCTGGGTCTAACGCTGCCAGAATGGAATAGTCGAGTGACGATTTCGGCTGAGAAGCCATGTTCGACATCTTGCGCGAGTTGGCAATGTTGTCAAAGCACAAGTTGAAGTCAGGGCGGGTAATGAAGGTTAGGCCACCGTACTCACGGTTAACAGGCGTCGGGTTCGACGCCATCATATGGTTGAACCCCATGTAGGGGTTGGTCACACGCTGCGCAGCCAGACCCAAACCTAACGTAAGACGGATACGGTCATTCCAACCCGATAACTCATCATTAACGTTGTACGCCGTGGTGGGTTTCGCATCGGACAGTCGACGGTCAAAGTAGTCGGCGACCGATGGTACTGCATCGATATTATTCGGGTTTTGATACGAATTGTCGTAGTCGGTATTCGGGTCATACCCCGGATCGTTCTTATCGGTCTCGTTACTCATCATTAACTCCGGAGTTTAGTTAAAAATGGCAGAAAAAACATTTGAGACATCGCTCGTCTCCTTTCTTTCTAAGTTTCCCATGCTGCTTCGCCAGCGGGCGGAATCGACGGAAGAATTCAACTCTGTGCTGTACAACGAGCACACCACGCTGGTTGAACAAAGTCTGTTGGGCTTAGATTACCTGCCAGGTATTCTGGAGAAAATCCAAATCCTGCTCGCGGGCAACCAACTTACCGCCATCTCAATTCTGGTAGGTGTTCCTGAGGTTGATATCCTTGGTACGCTTGACCAGGTTAGCACCCGTCGTAATGCCCTCGACGCGGCTGCACGTTCGGGTTCTCGCTTAGCGTCTTTCGCAATCGGCGAGTCCTCCCGTCACGCGCTGCCGTCATACGATAAAATCGGGCTTGCGGTCGGTGAGTCCCGTCGCCAGAAATCCGATAACAAAGTAGCGACTGAATCGTCCGCAGGTTCTGTGCTGCCGAACAACACGTTGAAGCTCCTGCACGATCAAGAAGGTCTGTCCAACGGTAAAGTGTTCTCTGTTACCTTCGAACGTGACGGTAATAAAGTCGAGCTGCCGATGCGTCTGCGTCTTGATGTGAAGTCTCTGCCGACCGACGAAATGAAAACGCTCATTGCGTTCAGCGATCAAACCAAAACCTTCTGGGAACGTGTGCTGCGTGCGAAGGTCGGTTCTCTCAGCTACGCGAAAGATATCGCGCTGTGTAATGACCTCATTGAAGAATACCGTAAGAACCGCTTCCGTGATAAGTCCGGTTATTACCGTAAGATGATGGAAAAGAAAAACGCCAACTGGCTGTCTGGCCTGCTGACGCTGAGCCCATCCATCAACAACGCGTCTTCGGTTATGGTGGTTTCTCAAGAAACCATCGACGATCTGACTGCTCAGCTGGGCGGTGACTTCGATGATTACAATATCCGCCAGCGCGTGTTCAAAGACACCCTGACTGTTTACTACGTGGTTGTCGACCAGACCTGGAACCGTGTAACCATTTATACGCGTGGTCAGACCGGGTCTCAAGAACTCGACAAATCAGACTTTAGCAAGGCGAAGTCCGGTAGCGGCGATGTAAACAAAATCATCGATGCCTATCGCGTCGGCGCGAATCCGGTACTGTAAGGGGAAAAGAATGCCGATTCCGAATATGTTGGCGATGTTGCTGCCGAGCTTCGAAGCCACGAACTTAAAAAACCAACTGTCATCTAACTGCGACTCGATTGCTGCGTTAGAGCCACAGTTCCAGAACCTCCAGGAACTGGTAGGAAGTATCCAGGGTAAGCCATTTAAAGCGAAGCCTGTTGCTGACCTTTCTACTGAAATCGTTAAGTACCTGCATAGCTCCGGTTTGGAAGTTAAAGGGTTACGTAACGCAAGTATGCTGGAGTACGTCATCGCGTCTATGCAGAACGTACAGGCGCTGCGACCTTTCCTGGAGCAGTGTATCGACCGCGACATCGGGAAGACGTTGGTGACATCATCTCTAACGTTCAACAAACAAACCGTGTTGCAGTTGCTGGATATGATCGAATTCTTCGTCGGTTACGCTAGCACCCTGATTAACTACATCACGGCCGAAGAGATTGCCGCTGTACAAGACTCGAACATTGCAGTGAAGGGAATCGGTCCGAAAGACCTTCAGTATCTGCAAACTCGTAAGACGTCTTTCTGTATTGCGGTGCGCGTCCTGGCAACCCCCATTACCAAACTGAAAGCAGACTACGCTGAGATACCTGAAGCGGTGTTTGACGAAGAGACATATAGCCAATTGGTTCAGCAGTTCGGTTCGAACACCACTGACCCACTGGGTATGTCCTCCGTTCCGTTCCCGCTGTCGATTATTTACCGCGTGCGTCTGAACATTGCAGAATGGCAAATGGATCGTTACGACGAGTGCGTGGAAGCCGCGAAAGCGACTGAGCTGCGTATTCTGTTGTACAAGAAACAACTGGCTGCCGGTGAAGGGGACGTGCACATTGAGAAACTCATCGAAGCGCACGAAAAGCGTTTGATGGAACTCAAGTACAAACGTGAACGTCTGGAGAAAAAATACGGTCTGGTCTAAGACCGTATTATCAGGAGAGTCTCATGTTTGACAATGACCAGAATTTTAACCTCGCCGAGAAGTTGATTAAAAACTACATGGCGAAACTGACCCAAAACCCCGTGCTGGTTCATGACGACGAACTGATACATGAAACCCTGGAAGCTGCAGCCGTTGTGTTGCCGTATTTCCGCATGATGGGCGCTGACTCTGTCCAACAAGTATTATATGACGAATATCCGCAGGTCGGTTTTACGTTTAATACGTTCTATAACGAAACTGCATCGTTCATACTTGACGGTAAACGCCGTACAGTGTCAACAGGACAGTGGTCCGTTCTTCTGGTATCGTACATGAACGATATCCACTCTACTAAGCAAGTAGAGCGAACCGGTTCTCTGGGCTCACGACTTCTTGCTGCGGCTTACGGTCGTAGTGGGCAAGTTCGCCGTATGGGAACTGCGCATCAGACGTACACGCCTGACCGGCGTCTATTATCTTATGCAGACCACGAACTGCTGGCACGTTGGTTGACACGTCCGAACGGGTTATCCGATATGATCTCGTCGTTAGCAGTGTTTTTAAAAATCGCACGTCCCTAAGGGGGCCCCTTATCTAGGGGCGTGTAATTGGGTTATAACCAAAGGAACCGAAACAAATGGCAAACTTTGTAAAAAGTAAACTCGCCCGCGAGTCCGTTGAAGCTACCGGCGACGTAATCGACGGTCTGAGCAACGTTGAACCGGCAGAAGAGAACATCGACGTTCAGCTGGCAGAAGTTGCGTCTATCGACGGTCAGCTGGAACAGCTCGATGGTGACCAGGAAACTCTGGCTGCTGATACCGAGCGTACCGAAGCTGCTATCGACGCTGCTGACGAAAAAATCGAAAACGGTGAAGAGATGCCTGAAGAAGCCATCGCTCACACCGAAGTGGCGCAGGAATCTATCCGTAAGCGTTGGGCTATCGATCGTACCAAACTGGCACGCGAATCTTATCGCCGCGGCCGTGGCATGACCAAAGCAGCTCAGGAAGGCTGGAAAGAAACCCTGAAAGATCTGTTCGAACGCTTCGTTGAACTGTGTAAAGCAGTTATCGCGAAAGCGAAAGAGCTGAAACTGAAGTACATCAACGTTGGTAAGTCCGCGCAGAAACGTGCGAAAGCTTACCAGGAGATGCTGCGTAAGCTCGGCAAACAGAAGAAAGAAAACATTTCTGGTGGCTTTATTAGCAAACTGTCTATCGAGGGTGAATTCGATGTGGCCAACTCTATCGCTATCGCGAAAGAGCTGACCGGCGGTAAAGCGAAAGATGCTATCAACAAGCTGTCCTCTCAGGCGGCTGACTCTGCTGTAGCGATCACCAAAACTTCAGACGGTACCGCAACCGCTGCTAAAGGCGCTGTTGACGTTGCCCTGTTTGGTACCGCTGCGAAGAAACTGCGCGCACTGCCGCAATTCGAAGACGGCGAAGGCGGTCAGAAAGTTCTGGCACTGCCAGGCAACGCCTATGTACAGACCGGCAGCAAAACTCTGGCAGGCGGTCAGGAATTCACCGCAGTGGCCTTCCTGTCGACGGGTGACGTTTCTGAAACGAAAGAAATCGCTACTCCGGCTATTTCTGCACTGGCATCTGCTGCGTCTGCCCTGGACGTTATCGGTAAAGGCTTCGAGAAAGTCCTGCAAGACTTCCGCAGCTACGACGCTGACGTTGAGAAACTGGAAGAGGCTGCTGCCAAAGCTGCTGCCGCTCTGAAAAAATCCAACGACGAAGGCGAGTGGGAAGCGCTGCGTAATGCACGCACTGCGGCTGACCAGGCTGTGCGTAACTACCAGACTCTGAACCGTGCTGTGGCTCACGTTGGTAACACTGTTATCAGCGGCCTGAACGGCTACATCGGTGCTGGTATTGGCGCGTACGAAAAGTCTAAAGCTTAATCCGCTTTACGTACTGAACGTCAGTTGACAAATCATTAATGGCGGTACACGGCGTACCGCCTAGAGGATAGAAAAAGATGGCTAACTTTGTAAAAAGTAAACTCGCTCGTGAATCTGTCGAAGGCGCAGGCACTGTCGTTCCAGATGGTATCGAGCTGCCGGCTGAGTCCGTGGAAGGTACTCTGGCTGACATCGAGCATGACACCAAACCGATCGACCAGCTGGACGCAGAAGCAGACGTGCTGGCAGAAGACGGTGACGAAACTGATGCACAGCTGGATGCAGTTGATGCTGCTGAAGCCGCCGCTGACGGTGAAGGCGAAGATGGCGAAGAGCCAATGGAAGTGGAAGAAGATATGCCTGACGAAGCTGCTGAGCAGCTGGACGTTGCGCAGGAATCTATCCGTAAACGTTGGGCATTTGATCACCGCGTAAGCGTTGCGCAGGAATCTTACGGCGCACGTAAACGCCGTCAGGTTGCTCGTGAATCACTGTGGGACGACATCAAAGCGTTCCTGCAGCGTATCTTCGACTGGCTGAAAGAACAAGGCCGTAAAATCAAAGATCGTTGGCTCAAGTTCAGCAACCAGGGTAAATCCATTCAGGCGCGCGCTAAGAAATATGACGCGGCTCTGCGTGGCCTGGGCAAGCAGAAGAAAGACACCATTAGCGGTGGGTTCATTAAGAACCTGACCACCGGTGGTAAGTTTGTTGGTGACGACATCAATGCACTGAAAGGTGTTCTGTCTACTATCGGCAGCATCTACGGCGAGCAGGATGCAGTGGTCAAAGCTGCAACCAGCATGGTCAGCGCAGTTGAAGGCGGCAAACTGAACAGCGGCTTCGCAGCAGCGGTTAACAAAGCCACTGCAGGCAAAGCGGGCGAAGTTCAACTGCTGGGTAACCAGATCGGTAAAGCTGACGTGAAAGTGAACGGGGATGACCTGGAAGCTTCCTTCACCGTTATCGATGCTGAAGGCAGCGTAGAAAAATCTGTTTCTACTCCGTCTGCTCAGACGCTGTCTTCTCTGGTTGCGTTCTTCAACCAGCTGGGTAAAGCAGTCGAAGAGAACGTGAAAGCGTACCACAAAAATAACCAGGCTCAAGAATCGTACGAGCGGGCTATTGAGGCGCTGCTGAAACGTATCGACGGCGTGAAGATCGATGACAATGCTGAACTGACTTCCAACGTCCGTGTTGCGCGCCGTGCAATCACCGTTGCGAACCAGTACATCTCCTGGACCGAACGTTGCGTTGCAACTGGCCAGAAAAACCTGATCGCCGGCGTTAATGGCTACATCAGCGCCGGTATCGGTGCGTACGAAAAGTCTAAGTAATTAGACTGGCGAATCCCCCACTTCGGTGGGGGATTTACCTCTTCTTTTTTTGTCTCCGATTACAATAATTTTCAGATATATATTACCTAGGTGAGCAAACAATGATTTGCTTTACTAACTGACTATTACTTAAGGAATATGAAAATGAAAACTATCAATCTGCTTACTCTGGCTAATGGCTCTATCGAACGTAGCGAAGACGACGGTGCTATCCTGCAAGCAACCAACGGCTTTAAAATTAGACTGTCCCCAATTCAATTCACCGGCTTACAAGTCTGGCTGCGCGAAATCAACAAACGCAAACTGCCGCGCCGTATGGCGGTTGGTGACCTGCTCTTTACACTGGATAACGTTGACGGTGTTAAACCGGAACTGTACGAAGTTCAGTACAAAGCCGCAGTCGATACACTGCGACTGAAGAAAGGGGAAGAAATCAAATTCATTCCGGTGACCTATAATGGCAACAATTACCTGCAGATGGAAGACACCCCGTTCGCTGCGCACGTCACCGACACTGCCGTTGAATTGGTCATTGCCTTTGGTCTGGTTGCGACTCCGGCGGTACTGGAAATCAGCGAAGACCCACTGCAAGATTTCGGTACGCTGTTCGATACCATGCTGGGTGGCTTGAAGCTCGGGAATATCACCAAGGTCATCCGCCGTATTCCGATTCTGAATGCGCAGCCGAAAGTGATGACCCTGGCAGAAAGCATGACGGAACACCCAGAGCTGACTGCTGAAGAAATTCAGGCGCAAGAAGAAGCAATTGAAGAAGAACGTCAGAACGCCCAGCGTGAAGCCATGAAGCCGTTCCGTGGTTTCCTGGATGCTATCTTCGACTGTGCGAACTCGTTGATGAAACCAGTTGAAGTGAAAACCGCTGAAGAACCAGCAGCGTAAATATTACGTTAGCCTGAAACCGTATGTAATCGACCATTAATCGTAAGGAGTATTTATAATGAAACGTGTCAATCTTAAAGATATTATTAGCGTAAGTAACGATAAATCATCGCCCCTTTGGGATGAGGTTACTACGCTGCAATTTAGTACCAGTGTCATGACAATCCCGCGTCCAGTTATGATTGGTCTGGGCGTATTCATTTTAGAATGTGATCGTCGTTCAGCAGGCACGCACATTCTAACGTACGGTGGGTACGAGTTTGTCGTCGAAGGCGAACTTAACAAACATTGCTCGGAGAGCATCATCGGTCTTTGGAAATACTTAATCGATGCGGGATTGTCCGACATGTCTAAAGTCTGTAGTCACGATTACGGTAAGTTGGAGCATTTTGTTCGTCGTAACGGTGAGCGTGTTCCGGTGACGATTGATGGTTACCAGACCAAAATGGTCACCGCGCCTTACAGCGCTGAGGGGATACGTGCAACGCTTTACATTCGCCAGACGCTCGTACGCGATGACCTGTTAGACGAAGCAGAGCAAACTCTACATGGTCGTGTTGTGAACCTCGCACCGTCTTACGACGCGCAGCGTATGGTTCAATGATTTAATAAGGTGGCCTAACAAGCCACCTTCTTTTTTGGGATTGTGAGATGACCGACAAATTTAAATTTGAGATGACGCCAGAAACTATAAACGTAGAACCGCAGATTCGCCTCCGGGTACGAGATGTCGAATATTGTCTAGCGATAGTTGAAGAAGACCTGGCAGAGGCCTTGTTGCTGCTCGGCGACAGGGAATGGCTTGGTACGCTAACTATTAGGCTTAAGAGGCCGTTGGTTGGTAGTGGGATGTTTGCAGGTTGCTGTACGAACAGTCTGTTGGTCGATGTGGATGCCAGAACGGTATCACTGTCGGTGATTCTGGACTATCCGGTGACATTCTCGTATAGCCGTCTTGAATTTAGTCGCCATTTACGCCACGCAATGAAAGAATTATCTAAAGCCCGTAGGAGCAAACCGTGAAACTCTCTATTATCGTCGCGATGGACCGCAACAACGCCATCGGTAAAAACAATGAACTGCCGTGGCGTCTGCCTGCCGACCTGGCTAACTTTAAGGCAATTACCACAGGGAAGAACGTTATCATGGGTAGTAAGACCTGGGAATCGTTAGGTTGTCGTCCTTTGCCTAACCGCGGTAACTTAATCGTTACTCGTAACCCAGAAGGGTACATCAATGGCCGGGAAGAACACACCGACATGCGTTTGGTGACGTTTCACACGAGTATTGATTTAGCCATCAAAGCTCTGGAACGTATCGAGAAAGATACCGGAAAAGAGCAAGAGGTGATGATTATTGGCGGCGCCTCAGTTTATCAACAAACCCTCGCTCGTGCGGATCGTATTTATCTATCGCGTATTGACATTGCTGTTGAAGGTGCAGATGCATTCTTCCCAGAAATCGACAGAGATGTTTTTCAAGTCGACTACACCATGACTCATTTACCCGACGGCCAGAAACACACGCACCGTTGGACGTATCAAATTTTAAATCGTATCGCTGGAGTTTAAAGTGGAAAAGAAATCTGTTAAAGGTTACGTGATGGAAGTAACCCCAAAAGCGGCTGAACTGGCGAGAGAGTATACCGGGTGTATCGTGCCACTGACCTCAATCGTGGTGTGCGAGGGTTCCTTCTATCTTATCTTCGGCAGCAACGAGCTGGTTTATGCATACATCGATGACCCTGATCAAGTTACAGCCCTCTCTATCGCGATGGGTAAAAGGTTATCAGACAAGATGATTGAATTCGTTGTCGGGCAAACGATGGATATTATCCGCAATCCGGTTGGGCACAGCGGAATAAAATGTAAGAAGTGGCAGCTGGCTTGGCTGGCCCACTAAAACACGAAGGGAGTTTCGGCTCCCTTTCTTTTTTTTTGCGTTTTAGGCCAGTGATATGACTACAACGAGGGACAGCTAATGCAACAGTATTTTGAAATTCCATCGTTGGACAAGACCATGCGCAAAGCTGTGGTCGACGGCGTCGTAGAACGTGTGCTAAACGAATCTGGTATTGAACGTGCCAGTGTTGTTTTCACGGATAGCTTCAACACCGCCCATCAGCCAGGCTCTACGCTCGGCGATGAGACACCGGTGGACTATTCAGCACCGAACCGTGTCTACGTCGAAGTGGAAGAAGAACGTGATGAACGTGCACGCATTAACCGTCAAGTTGGGTTAGCGGCAGAGATTCCATTCTTCCATAACCCCGAAGACCAAGTACGCGCTGCTCCTGTCCGCGTAATGTATAACGTGACCATCACGCTCCGGCGTGTCGGCCCATCACGCGACGAATTGTTACGTTGGGCGAACCGCCTGGATTCACTTATCGACATGGGTCGCTATTCGACCATGACGGAATCCGAAGCGTATTACTTGATTCCAAAACCTGCGCTTAAGCTATTGAACGAATGCTATATTGCCGCAGGGACCCGTGTGCCGAAATACGATGACTTTAAAGCCTATCTAAAGGCACATTTCACACCCGACGTTTTCACCACAGGCAATGTCGCCGGTGGCCAGAATGTCTTAGCGGTGCGTTATGCACCAACCCGTATCGAGACGGTTTACGATGTTATCTCTCCTACCTGGGATAACGACGAAAACCATTACGAGACCAGCTTCGTTATACGCTTCTCGTATCAGCGACCCGAAGAGGTGGTGATTACCTACCCGTACATCATCAACCAGACACCGTTGCCTGATGAATGGTGGCCTGAGATAGATCCACCGTTTGTGAGTAATGAAGAGGGTGTGCAACGTCACCAACAGCAAAAGAACCTTGACGGTACTTGGTGGATTAATGAATCACGCCAGTTCTTACGTCTACCGTATCTGCTGTCACCGACAGAACAGTTCGAACGTACACACTCGCCTCTAAAAGCAAAGCTTCTGCATGTGTTTGGCACCGACGTAGCCTTCGGTGAAGAAAACATGATCGACCCTGAGGTTTGTAGTATCGATGATTTACCGTATGTCTGGAATGCCGACGTGGTTCCTTATATCGAACATTGTCGCACGATAGACCCGACAGGTCAGACGGGTATTATCCGTATGGAATTGTTCGAGAACGGTCAAATCATTGAACCACGTTTCTATCATTGGGAGAACGGTGTCTTCTCGCTACGTAACCGTGAAGTTCATGTCGAGAAAGCGTACTACTTAACAGAGTCGGCAATACACGACTGGCGTAATCTGGACTTATGGCCACTGCATCTTTATCCAAAAGCGGCAAAAGTGCTTATTGAGTGGTTATTCCCAGATTGGGATTGCCCGGATTGGTGGTGGGATAAACCTGTGTTACCGCCAAGTGTGATTGATGAAATCACGAAGTTCTATCGCCGTGTCCTGTTGACGCAATTTAATACCACGATTATAGCCATCAGAGGAGCCGATAATGCTCAAGGCGAACAAGAGGGGTGATACCAAATTCGTTCCTGTTGAACGTGAGATTCCGATTATCAATAAACCGCAGGACGGGGTGAAAGAAGCCAGTAACTTGGTAACGATTCCAACCCGCACCACGGTAACGGACTTCGACAGGATTCCGAAACAGTATCTCCTGCAATACAACGAAGGCTCTGAATGGCCGGTTGATTTTTATCACGCGTTGTCAGGTCGTAACGATCCGAAGACGATGTTCGATACCCAGAATGACAGCCCTACGCAACAGCTGCTTAAGATTGTTAATCTGTCGCTGCGTGTTAATGCACCGCTTGACCGTACGCAAGACGAACAACGTAAGACCTTCGAGCTGACCGGGACATCGACACTGGTCGCATCGATTACACCGAACGAAGGTGACTTTTTCGTTGCCCCAATAGGTGATCATCGACACGGTCTGTTTAACATCACTGCCGTTACCCGAATGTCGAACAACAAAATTGCAACGTATCAAATACGTTACACGATGTTGTACGAGATTACGCCGCAGATTGCAGAGACGATTCGTCTGTGTACCGTCAGAACGCTCCATTACGTTCGTGAGCGTGCGTGGACCGGCGGTGATACCTTACTGACCCCCAACGAGTATCGTACGTTCCTGGAGCTGGGAGACCGCATTAAGGACATTGAGACGACGTTTGTCCGTCGCTTCTACGATACCAGTTTAGAAACCCTCGCCTATCCACGCGACTGGAAACTCGACGGGTTAAAGGCAGGCGGCTACTACGACGTCTTCTTGGCGATGTTTGTGAAGGCTATCGGTCTTCGAACCGTCGGTAAAGATATCCGTATTTACCCACACCCGCCGAAACCCGTGCAAGATATCGAAACGCTGTTCACGGTGTTGTTAAATCAACAGCCAGAACTGCTACCTTACGTCGAGAAAGAATGCAGCGCAGTTAACCCGCGCACGTTCAGAACGATGCAGACCCGCAACACCATCGCATGGTCACAGTTCAGTTCAACGCGTTTCTTTACATCACAGATTCGTCAGTTGGCAACGTACGATGGGGAATGGCCAGAGTTCGAAGCATTCGAGCCGGTTATGTTCCCTGAGTATCAGGGCAACGCAGGCGAGGATATGGTAGCTTTTCTGCCGTTGACGTATAAACCCTACCTGTTAAGCGAAACGTTCTATAGCGGCTCGTACAGCTCGGTTCTGGAGCATTGTTTGTACCTGTATCTGAACAAACAACCAGTGCCAAGTGAAGTGGCTGCACGTTTAGCAGAATTGGTGCTGGCTTTACCGAAGGACAGTCAGTTCTACTACGTCCCGATGGTCTACGTGATTTTGAAATACGCGAGGTAGTAATGTCGGAGAAGAAGCGCAGTGCAGCATTTATGCTGTTTAAAGCGTGGGTGTTCTTCCGGGTACCGGAATACGCAACCATCACAACCTACGCCAGTCAGGAACACGGATTGTTCTTGCCAGAAGACCCGAAGAAACGACAAGCGTTGTTACTGAACATGAAGCCTATCTATCTGCATCCCTCGGAAGCTGCCGAGTATTTAGCGACCGGTGGTGCGTTAGATGTACACGACCCGCATGACGGGATTAAAGTGTACGGGTGGATTATGGAACACCTTGCGGACTGGCTGAACTATCTGGAGAACCCGACGCTGATTTACCGGGAAGTCCCTATCGAAGGGTTGCGTCAGTTCAATGTGCTGGCTTCGAAACTGTTTCCTGTGGCTAACCGCTACGGGTATTTCAAGAAACCCACCGCAACGATGGCGGACTGCGTTCAGTCGTTATTTGGACAGGTCCGCCTGGAGTCTAAACTCCACCGTTTTAATGATACGATTATGAAACGTATTGAGTACGCTTATAGAGCCCGAGGAGGTCGCTAATGTCGTTTGGTCGGTTACAACAGATGGCGAACGGTCACATCGCTAATGCTCGGGGGTTACCGGCTATCGACTACGGGATATTCCTCACGGTGCACGGTGCCCCAGTGACGGTGTTGAAGATGCTGTCTATCATTCACACCGGTCACTTTACGCGTGATATCTGTTTATTGACACATCTCACCTTGGCTATCCCCTACAGCCACATGCGAATGATTACATCGTCCGCAGAAGGGGATTTGAAGGTAAAACTGTTACTGCGCCGTGGACAGAAAATCGCGGGGGTCTTTAACTACCGCGGCATCGTGATAAATAACCGCGACCACAACGCGGAATCACCGACGATGTTCTTGAGTCAGTCTGATGAGAAATCTATCGCTTTGGTAACATTGGAGCTGATGGATGAGTCGATGTGGTTCCTGCGTAATCGTCAAGTGGGCGGCATCTACCACGAAACAGATGGGTTAACAGTGGCTCGCTCGATATTGGCGGATACGTTGCCGGAAGGGGTGGCTGCAGAGGGGCAGTTGAAAGGGATTGAATACGATGAAGAAGAACAGCAGGCATATCGGGACATCGTTATACCAGACTCCGAAGACTTCTTAAGCGTGTTTGATTATCTGCAGAACCATTACGGTGTTTACAGCAAAGGTATTGGGGTCTTCCAATACCTACAACGTTGGTATCTGTATCGACCTTGGGACTCGTTGAAGTTTAATAACACAACGAAGCCTAAACTGGTCATTTATAACTTGCCTCGTGAACAGGCTGCTCACATTGACCGCACCACCGATATCGCGGGTAATGTTATCTATCTGATTTGTGGCGGCGACACCAGTAGTTTGGAATACCGTGACCAGACCGCGCTTAACCAGGGTACGGGTTACCGGGTAGGGTCTGTACGTGTGTTGGATGGGCGTAGTAGTTCATTTACGCCTGGCGACATCAGTATGACCACACCTGATAAGTTTGTGGCGCAGGCCGACCCTGCTGCGTATCCAGGCGGCGTGGTTAACGCACCAATCGATCCTGATAAACACTTTAGTGATACCGATAAACCGCAGCGGTCTAAACTGGAGATGGGTCTGGGTACGATTGTGCAAACAACCTGGAACCGTTCAACGCACGGCATCCTATATCCTGGTATGCCAGTAAAATACGTTTTTGCCAACGAGTATGGGGTCTATACCCGCTACGGCACGTTGGTGGGTGAAGTGTTCCAGTCTGCTGTCGACGGTCAAACGATGGCATCAGGACGTTATAACACCCAATCACAACTGAGTCTTTGGCTCAAAGATGAAAAATTTACAGCTTAGTCATCTAGTATGACCCGTAAGTAACCTTAAGGAAAATATTGCAATGAAAGCGATTCACACCTTTCGCATGACCGGCCAAACTGTTCTCGACATTGATGCGTACGAAGCCGCTAACTTCACCAAACCGACCAAGCTCTGGGATCGCCTGGTTAAGGTACTACCGCAGAGCGGTGAGGTGCAGTTGGATTTTGTCATGGCATCGACGTTGGATAAGACAGTGGCAGTTATTTATACTGCTGACGGTGTGCAGAGTAAGAAGGACCTGGCAATCGAAGATAAAGGCGGGCTGGGTTATCACTTGTTCCTGCACTGCGTAACCACTGCACCGATTTCAGCTGCGCTGGCGGGTCAGTACGGTTTCGCGAATGCGTATTTCCTGGCACAGAAACTCGCCGTGAATGTTATTCCGGGTGACGTGACCACTTACCCGGAATACGTACAGCGTATCCTGCCAGAACACTTCGCTGCAGACGACTACGATTTCAATGTGTTCCGTTTCGCACTGATCGGCGAATCGCGCGATCCGGAGTACACCGTTGGCCTGCGTGCCTGTCTGCGTCACTCCGTTATCTCTTCGGATGAAGGGATGTCGAATAACGTGAACGAAGTGTTCCCGATGATGCAAGTCGGTCCGTATATCACTTTCAACTCGTACATTCCGTTCCCGGCACAGATTCTGCCGCCGCAGAACGATAACAGTGTACTGCCAATCGCCGACAAGTATTCACTGCGTGCGAGCGAAGCAGTTGAAGTGATTAACGATCGTCGCTTTACATTGTCAGTGACCAGCGGCATCAGTGAACCGGAAGTTGCGGTCTCTCAGAGCCTGGATCTGATGTAAAAGTGTGCCTGGTCTCCTTGTGAGACCAGGTCTCTTTATTTTAGCCCTCTAAACGCACACACAACCTTCTAAAGCCACTCTAACGGTAGAACGACCCTCTAAAGTGATAAAAGCTCTCAAAACGCGTTTGAGAGCGTTATAGAGGGTGTACTCTGAATAAAAATAATTTCAGATATATATTACCTAGGTGATAGAAGACAATCTATCAACTCAATCGACTATTAAGCTAAAGGAGTATTGCCATGTTAACTCGTAACCATAAACGTGCCATCTTTGCCATCGTTGCTGTTGTTGCTTTCGCGGTACTGTCTATCACTGTAACTCAAGATTACAATAAGTGTATCGATAACGGTAACTCTGTTGCCATGTGTACAGGTCGCGGCTAATGGACTTTTCTGATGCGCAGTTTGCCGAGTTCTTATCTCACCCGCGTGTTAAACGTGAGTGGGATAATCTCACTAACAGTGTTCGTCGTCAGGACGAAGAAGAAATCGTTCACGTTACCGCACAAGTCTTACTCGTCTCACCGACAGGTAATGTGTTTCCAATGCAGCAGGAGATTTACTAATGGGCGTTTTAGTTAATTACGATGGTAAAAACGGAATCGTGCTTCGCGAAGTGGAAGATAACGAAACGGTAGAGGTGAATCCGCAAACCTCAGAACGCACGTTTATCGTGGGGCCGAAAAGCGCACTACCGAAGCCGGACTGGAAAGAAGAGCTGGCGAAGTTCCGTGGTGAACTCGGGAAGAAGTAGTATAGATAATTTAATACCACCTACGGGTGGTATTATTTTTTGCCTAAGGACCGTGAAAATGATTAATGCGAAGCTCCAAAAGTATTTAAAGAATGACACCGACTGGATGGTTCTTGACCAGTACGGGCGATTTGTTCCGCTATCCAAGGATTCCCCTATACCCCGTGACAAGGCGATTTATATTCCTGACGGTAAGGGCGGTTATCGTTTCTGGGAAGGCCAGGAAGTAAAAGAGGAAATGTTCTACATGGAGCCGAAGTTCCGTGCAGCGTTCCCATCGAAAAATATCAACGGCTATGTTTACAACGCAATTCCGCCAATTACGCATCCTAACTTTGAGGTTGTGAACTACCCCGCAACTGTTCTGGATTGGCAACGTGCCATTAGTGAACACTACACGATCCCGCTTGAAGGTGTTTACTTCCCATTCCGTGATATTAGTTTAGATGACTTTATTAACTCTCTTAAGGACTAAAAATGTACAGCATTACTGATTTCATCAAAAGTTCAGATTTCCCCCTACCTCCCGACCACGAAGTATTGGCTAGCGATCCGTTAACCGATGCGGCCATTGTCCAGCTGGACCGCGACAAACGTCGTACTTACGTCGTGTTGGTCGAAGGGCGGAGCTACGGCCTGTCTTCTTACGACCTGGAGCAGCAGGAGCGTTTCCTCGATGAAAACCGCAAAACGTCAATGTATAGCGCTATCTCGCGCGCGTTGTGCAAGGTAATGGCGACGATCACAGACAGCAAAAAGCGCATTGCCGTGCTACAGGGTATCAATGCGCTAACGACCAAAATCCAGCAACTTGAAGGTTTCCATTGCCCACGATTGGAAGCCGCACAGAAGGATGCTAAGGGCGATGAGGCCATGGCGCTGTTTGAAGGCAATACTGTCTTTGCAACAGCTGAAGCTTGTTATCTCACCTATCCAACTTTTAACTATACGCCAATCAGCGACACCGTAGACGGGATTAAAGTAGAGAACGTCGTGCAATGGGGTCGCGCAAATCTCAAGTTTGTGATGTCCCATGAAGAAGAAAATCAAGACGGCCTTGGCCAGAAGATTCAACGTTGGTTCACGGCGCGTTTGGACGCCGACTGGGAAGCGCACGTTAACGCAGAGCTTCGTAAATTTCACGCGGTAGTCGCATTGTTAAAAGAAGACACACCTGCCCAGAAACAATCGAAGGCACCAGTGGTTGGTTGGACGTGTTCCGGCTGTAACCGCAACCATGTCGCTACAGTACCGAGAACCCATCGCTACACTTCGCAGACGATGAACATTGCTTGCCCGGCTTGCGGTAAGATCAACGAAGTTGATTATAAACCGTAGTAGTACCCCTCTTACCTTCGGGTAAGAGGGGTTTATATTTATTTTCGGAAAAGAAAATAAAAGGTGCTCTCTCCCGAAGGAGAGAGCTTATTCACATCCACTTAGAGGTTAACATGAATACCTTTTGAAACAAGTCGCTTTTCAACAACGTCTGCAAGAGGTTAGCCGCCCAACGCAGACTTCCACCCGTACCATTAAAGGACTAGGAGGTGACATCATCTTCAATAAGAAGTAACACTAACCAGGGGTGTTGACGCACCCCTTTTAACTCCCGTGACAGTATATCAGTGCATTGTGTACCACCACAGTGCGGCGATATATTAACAACCTGCCTAAGGAGGCACTACATGGAACAACTACGTTCACAAATACTTAACCATTACGTTAAGCAAACCCAATTCAACCAACGCGTACAACAGTTGACTGCGCCCAAGCAGAACACTGTTCGTCGCATCAAGGGTTTAGGAGGCGATATACTATTCAACAAAAATTAACATGAAATAACACGTACCCGAGTGTTCACAGCACTCGGGTAATTCCACGCATATAAATAGTTCGTCGTATTTTTTTTTGATCTCGCCAGGACGCATAAACTGCCCGTAGGGGAGCCTAAGCTCCCCAGTGTTCGTTAGAACAAATCATCACCCATTCCACCGGTGAAGAAGTTGATAGACGACGCTGTTACGGTTTCCTCTTTATCACAATCCCAAGGCAGGATGCCAACATCCTGGAAAGGTATCACTGTGTAGTGATAAGATTCTTTAGTATCGATAATGGTGCGGTGTTTACCGCGTTGAACTTCTAAGAAGCTATGGCCGTTGACCACACGCTTGTTAAAATACATTTCACCATCGGCCTCGTTATCAAGGCTCGAACAACTATCGTAAAGACCACGACCGGGTAAGTTCTTACAGAAACCTACCGGGTCTAACGCTTTTAAGCGCTTACCTTCTGGGGAAATCTGGTGTGGGGCAATTAAGAACCCACGGTTGCGTACCACTTGAATGTTACGAGCAATACGATAAATTTCTTTGATATCACTCCCGGCAATACCGTTGCCGTGTCCTGCTTTGCTGATTGTGCCTAAGTAGTCTGCGCGAATGCCAACAACATGATAACCGCGACGACGTAAGTCGAGAATAAGGTCGTTGATGTAGTGCACTTTAAAATCAGAGTTGGTGTGCTTTTGGAAAACGTAGTCCCAACCGTTTGCGCGAATCTTACCACAGAGGTAATCAGACATTGCTGTTGTGTGTGCTAACTTCTCCTCAGCGGTTGCATCTTGGGCAATGGTCATCTGTGGAACTTGTCCTTCAAAATGACCGTACAGTGCTTGATAGCCGTAAGCTAAGTTAACGTCGAGTTCGTTTTCTAAACTCAAGTCAAGAATAATTGGTTGCAGTGTGCCCTTCACATCCGCCATTACTTTCTCAGGCGTGTTGAAGATAGGAATCGACAAGCTCAGTAAGAGACTGAACAAAGACTTACAGTTAAAAGGTAACGCCGGCATAAGCCACAGTTCTTCGGTAATCCCTTTGTTACAACCGAGCATTTGGTTAATGGCTTTCCAGCCCGTCTGCAAACCATTACCTGCTGCTTTCTTGTTAATCGAGTCGAACACTTTAACAAACGGAGCCCGATTATCTGTAACCAGCTCACCGACCAGCGATGGAATCTTATTATGAGAGCGTTCACCGAACGTAGATAGCGCCTCTTTGAGTTCGAGCACTGCGGTGTTCAGATCAACACGTGTCTCAGTTCCATTCAATGCTCCGAACGCGCGACCCATTTTTGTTTTGAGTTCGACGCTCTGTAAACATTGGCGTAATTGGAAATAATATTGAGACAGTTGTCGATTAAGATGCTCGGTACGTTTGTCTTCTTCCTCGGGCAAATCGTCTTCGAGGAATTTGGTAATCGTATCGTATAGAGGACGTACTTGAGTGGTGGCCAGCTTCAAGCGCTTCATAACGCTCGCGTGGTCGTATTCCATGCCGCCGTCTATGATAGATGTGATAATGTCCTTGATCTCGATGAGTGCAAAGCGCTCTTCGCCATCTTCCGCATATTCCGGAAGCTTGATCTGCATCAGAACTTTTCTTATGACATCATGATCCTTGCTAGGGTCCGTCAGCATAGATTCTGTATACAGTGCGGCTAAGGCGGTTATCAACATCATTTTACTATTCATGGAGCATCCTTAAAATGCAAATTCGTTTTAGTCCACCGTGGGAAGTTCAATCTAACATAGATAAAGGGGCTGGCGTTAAAAAGTTGGAGGAACTCCAAGCAAGCTTCTTTAACTGGTTATATGACTGCTCGTCGGGCTTTAGTTCCATCATACTGCCAGTGAGTGACCCTATTTCGATTTATAAATCGATTATGGCACCACCTGCACTTCCGACTCTTTATTATGACCAGGTCTTAAACCTGGTTGAGAAAGGTACGAATGAAACCCTTGCTGATTTATATGGGGAATCATTCGACGGTCGTTTACGTTGGGTGTTCTCACAACGTGGCGATGTTGTTGTGGCGTCTTTTGCAGAAGCTAAATCCGGACCGGGTTTTTCTTTAAGTGAAGACCACGCTGCGAAAAAGATGTTCTGCGCAGAACTTTTTAAATATATGCGTCCCAAGACTCGTGTCGTGGATGATACGTTCAGTACGTCGACGCAGTTTGCTGCGCACGAAGTGCTGACGCAGTTGTACGCATGTCATTTATCTAAATAAGGTAAACTTGAAATGAAAGATACCCGTATCGCTAGTCTGGACCAGCTGGTTCAGCAGGGCAATGCTCTGGTCGCTGCTGCCAAGGCAGGCTCTTCCGCTAATGACGTATGGCAAACCGTAGCCGTTGGCGAATCTGTACGTAAAAATGCTGCCGGCTTCACCAACCTGCGTGACACTGCTCAGCAGCACTACGAAGCTGTAAACCCTGGCAAAACCATGAGCCACGCTGCTCAGGTTGCTTCTGCGATGATTCTGGCTGCTGCCGGTCACGAAGACGACTTCATGACCCGTGTTGCTGCTGAAAGCGCGAAGCCTGAATACGCCAGCTACATGCCGATCGCTATTTCTGGTGCAGCATCTCTGGCTGCTGACTACGGTAAAACTCCGCTGGTCGCAACCGAATACTACACCAACAAAGACCTGGACAAAAACCTGGGTCTGACCTGGACGCTGAACGTGCGTGCTCTGGAAACTCAATCCAAGTTTGCAGAAACTCTGTTCCCGACCATCACTGTGGACACCAACGACGTCGGCATCACCGTTCGTACCAAAGTTACTACTGTAACTCGTGGTATCCTGAACGCCCTGCTGACCAAAGACGTGGTTGAAGACAACCGTCAGCCGCTGCATAACGCGCTGTCTAACCACAAAGTCCTGCAGGACGATGCTATCCGTATCGTTCCTTACGTGATGGAAACCGGTGAGAACGCGAAGTTCTTCGTATCCGAAGACATCATCGAAAACGAAAACGTTCAGCTGGGTCGTGTGCCGGCGTATCCGACCAACTACCTGAGCTTCTCTGAGCGTCGTCTGAACCTGTTCCAGCTGTCTGCCCATCCGGGTATCGTGCAGGAAGGTTACGATGAAACCGACGAAATCGCACCGGGTGCGGCGCTGGGTAGCCTGCTGCTGTCTGTGCGTAAGCCGACCGAAGAAGCGAAAGATGGTGCGCTGATCAAACTGAACGTACGCGACATGCAGTTCGCTACCTTCCAGCGTCCTCCTGAAGGTGATGGCCGTGAGCTGGTCCTGCAGTTCCGTCGCACCGTGTTCTCCCTGAACGCCAAGTCTCTGGACTGGAAAGGTGCTGAAATCCCGGCACTGGCCGCTCTGGCACAGAACGATTACACCATTCGTTATTCCATGAACATCAGCATGTCTCTGTTCACCAACGGTCAGTTCTCTGGTCGTGTTGACGTGACTGCACCGTCTCTGGAAATCGAAGGTCTGTACGACGCAACTGGTACTGCTGTTGATATCGAAAGCGGCACCGGTAAAGTGATCATCGACAACCTGAAACTGGAGCTGCTGGGCTGGCGCTTCGACGGTACTCGTACCAACGAGAACCGGAGAACCCAGGGCCTTCTGCTCGACCCGATTTGGGAACAAGAGAACTACAAACTGCAGTACGGTTCTCCGATCATGACCAAATCTCCGGTTGGCGTTGAATACGACGACACCGAACGTCTGGACGACCTCGTTTCTGCGGTTAACATCCGTAACGAAATGCTGGCTATCACTCAGACTCTGTCTTACACCGAAGCGGTTAAGAACGCAGCTGCGTCCATGATCACTCCGTGGGACAAACCTGCTATCCGCGGCCTGGGCCGTCACTGGGTTGCTCCGTGGTACAGCGAAAGCGACTACGAAGTGGACAAAGTGATCCAGTCTCTGGATACCAAAGATGCGCTCATCAACGCCCGTCAGGGTCTGGTACAGCGTATCGGTGACCAGGTAACTCGTGCTATCCAGGACTCTCGCTTCATGCCGGCTCTGCGCCTGCTGACTGCGGACCCGAACGCACTGCCGAAAGTTGTTATCGCAACTGACGAACCGACTGCTGCAATGCTGCTGCTGGTTCAGGGTGACCAGCGTCTGCTGGGCGATCGCTACGAGTACGAAGTTATCACCACCAACGATGACCGCTGGCGTGTGAAGAACGAAGCTGACGGCAGCTGGACTCGCCGCCTGCAGTGGGTTCTGAAAGTTCCAACCGCTGATGATGGTTCTTACTGTGTTCTGAACTGGGGTAACCACTTCTGGTCTCCGATCATGGTAACCAACATCAACATCCAGCGTAACGGCGCTACCAGCAAAGAGCTGGCAGTACAGCCTCGTAACGCGCACATCTGCCACTGCCCGATCACTGGTCTGATCTGGATTAAAGGTATCACCAAGTTCGTGGAAGAGAAACTGGCGTTCAACGTCACTACTACTTCCAACGGTACCGGCGGTACTGACGGTGGTAATGCTGGTGATGTTGGCGGCGGTACCCAGCCAGGTACTGGCGGTGAAGGCGCTGGCGGCTAATAATCCGTAAGGATTACGTTGCCTAAGATTAGCTTACTCCCTTCGGGGAGTAAGCTTTTTCTTTTTTTCTAAAAATTTATAGATAGATATTATCTTAGGGAGAGAGTCGTTCGGTTTTAACTTAAGGAGACAGTAATGGAAGTCAATTTAGAGAGATCAAGACTAGTTGCACCGATGTTTGATGGGCGCGGTTTTATGGCGAGCGGTCATTACGTTTGATACCCTAAAGTTTTTTACGTTAAGGGCACTGGGTATGAACCCGTGCCCAAAGTAATCTGAGATAGATATTATCTACGTGAATAATTCTTTTGGTATTATTACTGGGATGTTCAATGAACCGTTATGATTTAGACGTTCAGCCAACGCTAACCCAGCGGCCCATGCACCGTGGTGCCGTGTCGAAGACTATCACGTACGAAAATAATACCGGGTTTCCCATTTACGTCACTGAACTCAGTGGCGGGCATTTTGTTTTAGCCCCGTCGTCCACCACAGCGGCGGAATTTGGGATTGTGATTTACGTGACCTATACGGTGTTTGCGAACGGTGCTAACCTATCTGGTTTGCGCGACGCACATTCGCCAAAGCAGTATGCGCAGATATGTAAGGAATTAACTACGAACGGCGAAACAACGCTGATGTATGTAGTTGATGATATCGGTGCGTTAATGCGAGGCGACTTGGTGGTGTTGAAGAAGCTAGGAATGGCTTTCTCTACCCAACCAGTAAAACTCGATTCTGAGGTTATTGGTAAGCCTGGAGGGGATCGTAAAGAATTTGCCTTGGGCGTGGTAGTTGTGCAGAAGTACGAAGACCCAGCACCTTTAAAGTGGCTGAGGTTCTATACAACGATGTTGGAAGTCGAACCGATTCGATCGAAGTATTACGACGAGGGTATTTACATGGTAATCGGTGGTGCGGAGTGTGTCGAAGGGGGTAAGATGATAATGTACGCTTTCGATGACCCGATGTCCCCGTTCCGGGCGTTTGCATCTGAAGATGAAGCGAGGCGTTATCGGTGGCTCGATAACATTCCAGAGTTGCGAGATGTTCGTGCGAAGCTGGAAGCCACGTATCAGGCCAAGTTGCAAGATCTCGATGAGAAAAAGAATCGGCAAGATCTCGATTATCGTACACAACTTAATAATCTGGCGCTGGAGAAGGAGAGGATTAGCACCCTTAACACTATCCAGACGAATGAGCTTAAGTTGCGTTCCGATGTTCGTAAAGACCAATACGAGTCCCGAGCTTATCAGCGAAAAGATAGCTCGGAGTTCTTGAAATCCATTCCCGCGTATTTGGCTGCAGGGGTAGCACTCGTTGGGATGATTCTCTGAGGGAGGCCGGTGTGTTTAAAGATGCGATTAGGAAGATTAAAGAGGCAGGCGAAATAGTGCCTTTTAATCGTGCAATTGCAGAAGGAGTTGGGTACACACAAGCTAAAGATGGGATACATGATCGTGTGGCAACCATTCTACGTCGTGAGTTGACGTATGATGAAATCGATAACCCGAAATTACCAGAAGGGTTAACGGTGTTAGGCTGCCGTCAGATGTCCCCGTTTGAAGCTTTTATCTTTAAGTTATCGAAGTCGGATAACAATTCACGAAATAATCGTGGCCGGTCAATTATTAACATCTCATCCACTGACACGTATATGGTAATGGCCTCGTTCCGAGTTCCAGGCGATCCTCGCCCGGTGCAACGACCAATGAGCTTACCATTTATTCGTCGTGGCGGCTTAATGAACTACTACGGTACAACGTACCACGTAGCACCTGTAATCCATCAGCCTGGTATATGTCGTGAGCACGGCGGTATCTTTATTAACTTTGACTTCACCCGCAAGGTGTCCATCAAGTTCTGTAAGAAACCAACGAAGATTCTGGTAAACGGTCGCCCTGAGCAGCTGTTCTTGCCAGGTACATCGAATCTGTTTGTCTCAACTGGACAGATTGGACACGACACCGATGAGAAGCCACTGATGTATTGGCTCTTTGGGCGTTATGGCTTTAAACAAGCCGTGAAGCGTTATGCGGGCGTTGATGTGACGATTTGGCCAGCGATTAAAGTACGTGATGTGGACTTAACGAAGTATGTGGTGATTCAATCTGGTGAGCCACAACTCGCGAAGACCATCCAGTACGTGCTGTTGGTTAAACGTGAAGATATGCCTAACACCGATGCAGGGCGTTGGGATCAAAACGAACATCTGTTGCTGGTAGCGACTGCCGCATTCTTCAAAGCGGCGCACTATTACGCAGGTAAACAGAACAGTAAGAACGGTCGTGCACCAACACTGCCGGGGCTGTTTACACAGATTAATGAAATGGCAATGGACGAAGATATTGCAAACCTCAACTCTGCAGCGTCTTGGCGTGAAGTGTTGGGCCGCAGTATTCGCGGACTGAAGCCTTCGGATATCGAACTGAGTCGCAGTATGGACAGCCACTTCCAGGAATGTGAACGCTATGTCAACAGCACCTTCCGTGGTGAGCTGATGGCAAATGATCCGTCCATCCCTGATGATTTGGATATGTTTGATTTCCTCTGGTATACCACGCAGCTGATGGTACGCACTCGACTTACCAAGCAAGATGATATTCCGTCTATGTACGGAAAACGTCTCACGGTAACCGATTACCTACTGTTGGGTCAGCGTGGCTTTACCACAACGATCTCGAAAATACGTTGGAAGCTGGGGCAGTTGGAACATCGGACTCCAGAGACAGCGGCGAAGTCTATTCGAGACGCACTGAACAAACAGATCGTGCTCAATCTGGTGATGCGCACCATTACGAGTAACGGCGGTATCAGTTTCTTCAATGCCTCTACAGAATCAATGGTATTGGCAGTGTCTACGCACGCCATCGGTCAAACCGAAACCGATGCTAAGCGTTCGAAGAAAGGAGGCAAGACCGTTAACTTGAACGACCGTACTAAGCACGCATCCGCGTCGCATCTGGAATGTGGTAACGTCTATTATATTCCTAAGTCGGCACCGTTTAAGGCGAACATCCTCAACCCGTACATGAAAACCAACCCAAGTTTGGTAATGATGCGGAACCCTAAACTGGACCCGTACATCAGACCGACCGAAGAAGACATTGCTAAAATCGGCCGCTAATTATTACATCTCTTAAGGAGTATTATTTACAATGAGCATTACTGTTGAACAAATCAAAAACGTCATCGTTAAACACCTCGATCAGGACGCGGTACTGTCGCAGTTGAATAACGTGATGCGTAGTCGTAGCATTCCGCCAGATCAGGCGTTAAAGATTGCGACGTATGTTGCGGCATGGGCAGCATCCAAAGGGGGTAGTGAAGCACAGGTTATCGCATATGCAGTCGATGCGTATAAAGCAGCTGCCTATCAGCAGGTGCATAATGCAGGCGACGCGTATAACGACGATCGTCACACCAAACTGGTTAATGCTTGGGAACAAGTCGGTAAGATTCTTGCCGAAATTCGTTCTCAGCAGTCCGGCGGTTTGGGTGGCAGTGGTGGTTTAGGTGGTGGTAGCAACGCAGGCGGGTTACTGGGCGGTAACAGTTCTGGCGGTGTGCGTGTTACTGATGGCTTGACCATGTCTTCTGCGCCATCCGGTGGTGTTAAGATTGGTAACACGGATGCGGCACTAACCGTGATTGCTGGCGGTGCAGGTCTTAACCTGGTTAGTGATCCTATCCTGAACCCACAACCGGCGCAAGTAGTCCCAGCCGCAGCACAACAGCCCCAGCCTGAACCAGCACAGGTGCCTGTACAACCAATGCCGGTGTCTAATGCTACAGTTAATAACCCAGTGCTTTCCCCACTCGGCGCAACAGAAGAAACCGAGAAGGACACTACCAATGGCCCAATTAACAACATTCTGCAGGAGATTGATTTGATGGAAGACTACGCACTTCACGAGCTGAAAACCCCCGAGCTTAAAATGTCGATTCCAGCGAAGGAAGCTAACAGTCGCATTAAGCAATCTGTTTACGCGGAAACGCGTGATTGGGCTACACCGTTGCAAGATATCTTTAACGGTAATGAAGAGGTTGTTTTCTACGACGGGGCTGACCTGATTGTGCGTGCACGGGATAGTTATCGCGCGTATCTGGTCGGTGTTAACACTGATATGTGCGAACGCATGAAGCAATTTGTTGCTAAGCACGACGCGTTGAAATCCGATCTCGACAGCCTGGCGCTGGTAGAAGATGTTGAAACTATCATGGCTAAGGTGAAACGTACGATCGATGAGCTGCGTAAGAACACGAAAGAACTGCACGATTATGCGATTGCGAACAGCAGCGAAGCAGAAGTGGTTATCAGTGAAATTTCTCGCTTTGCTAATGCGTACCTGGCGAATATCACTTTCCTGGTACACAACGCGCTGTCGCTGGGCACTAAGCGTGGTAAAGATGTGCCGAAGTTCAAAGCTATCGATTTCGAACGGAAAATCAGCGATATTGATTTCTTCGTAAAAGATCTGTTCACTGCAACCGCTGGCGACAACGGCGTAAGTGAATATGAAGACTGGTTCCGTGACCTGTTCCTGATGGTAGCGAACTCTCTGCGCAAACTGACTATCAAGCTGAGCGATTCTGGCAAGGTGGTTAATCTGATTCAGAGCCAGTTCACCATCGTGATTCCAGGCATGTACCATTCCGTTGATAAGCATGATGTGGTTACGGTAGCGTCTTTGGGCAATACCGCAGACCCTGTTGTATCTATCTACGAAGCTGTGCAGGAAAACGTGCCACATGCAATTGTATTGATGCAGCTGCCGCAGCACACCTATCTGCTTCTGAGCAATGGTGAGAAAACTGCACCAGTGTTGTACTAAGTAATACGGAGACCTTCGGGTCTCCTATTATTATTTTTTATTCTACCGTGAAATGGAGTATTAAAATGTCTAGTGTTGAAGCAGTAATCTATTTTGAAAACGATGGGGTCGCAGGGTGTGGCTTCCCGAAGACAACAGGGGTTAAATCTCTGTTGGCGAAGTATAAAGAAGAGCTTAAGAAAACGGCAGGGCAGAACCCTGGCGTGCCACTGCGTAGCGTTTTTCCTGAGATGGAGAAGGCCGCAAAAACTGATCCGGTGCTAGATATGTTCTGCGGGATGATCAAAGAGCGATTCCCTGACATTGATAAGTACCACATTACGCTGGCGTAATTATTATAGAGTAGCTCTATAATGAGGTTCGAGCATGGTAAAGTTCATTGTTGTCAACATGGATTTTGAGCGTAGTGTGCGTTTTCGCTTTGAGTTACCTGAAAACAAAGCGACTGAAGCTTTCTTAGCCGACTTCCACAAAGCCAAAACCGCGATCAGTCATGGACGTCGCTGGCAAATCTTCTATAACGCCCGTAAAGGCCTCCTGAAGGCGTTAAAAGCAGCAAAGGATACAAAGGTATTGGAAAAGCTAGAACCTTTCCAGAACGACCCTCTGGCGATTGGTATCATGCTCGACGAACTGGTTAATAAACCTAAAGTTGCTACAGAAGATTAAAAAAGAAAAGGTACCTCTCCCCGAAGGGAGAGGTAAACCTTATTTCTTTTTCTTTTTTTGTTTAGAGGACGTTGTCTGGGTTGTCGTCGGTAGTCCCTTCGTCTTCTGTGCCTTCCGTTCCCTCGGCGGTTGTATCCGTGGTTTCGGTCGTCTCAGTCGTTTCCCCCGTACTATCCCCGTCGGTTCCGTTATCCGTATCGAGATCGAGGTCTAAATCATCGTCACCCCCACCACCGAAATCTCCTTCACCGCCACCGGTGTCACCGCCCGCATCAAAACCACCACTGAATCCGCCAGCAGATTCGTTAGGGTCAAGGTCAGCATTTTTCGCCAACGTTTCCAGACGACCTGTAAAGCGTTTCGCCAGTTGAATCAGCGTTTTCGAAGCAGCCATCGCTTCATCAGTCATCATGGTGATGTTGTCCTGACGAGAATCATCGTCGTAAACCAGATCGAAGAAGTCGGTTTCAATACCTTGTTTACGCAGCCAGTTGCGCGTATAGAAGGATTTGATCATCGTCTTCAGATCGTTCGGGTCCATCGAGATGCCTTCCTGCTGAAGTTGCGCAGCAATGTCATCCGTTACAACCAGATCAGCCAGCTTCTCAAAGAACTCAGTACGTTTATCGAACAACTCCATCTGCGAAGCCGCCGCCGAGGTGTCTGGTGGTGGTAAGGTTACTTTCATACCGTTGATGAAGGCAGCCAGATACTCAGAGACCTTTTTCGTAATCTGGTCAGTAGTCATCCCATTGCCGTTAGCATTGATATACTCTGCAATGATTTTAATCATCGCTGATTGCAACGACGGTGAAGCTAACATTCCATTGACTACGTAACGGGTCAGAGGCTTAGAGAGAATCTCTTGCTTCTTAACAACCTGTTGAGTGACCAGCAACGATTTAGAGAAAATCTGTGAAGCGAATTCGATGTTCTCTGGGGTCATTACCAGGTCGGGGTCAACGCCAGCGATGTGACAAGTACGACGTAACAGACCTTCGTCGAATTCCTTATCCGGGTATTTATAATCCGGTGTAGTATCCGACACAGACACTTTGGTACTACCGTAGTAGTCGTTACCAATAACGTTAAACGCAATACCTGCGTTTGTCGTCATTGCCCAGGTGTCGTTCATGTCCCCCCACATCGGTTGACGACGGTTATAGGAGTTCATGATGTCTGTTTTCAGCTGGTCAATTGTTTTCTGACCGTTCATGTCATCTGGTGCCAACTCAATGTCGTACTGCATGTGACGGGCAGAGTTTAACACCGCAGAGTTCATGGTAGCGAACAGCAGCGCCATACGGACAGTAGAGATAACGAACGAGCGTTCGGTAATAGATACACCGATCCCGTCTTCATCAAAGTCTGTGGCGAAGTAGCAAAGGTTTTCCGCAGGAATATAGATAACCTGCGTGTGGCGTTTTGCCAGATGGCGTGCTAACATGATACGACTAAACGTTTCTGTCACAGTCATGCTGATTTCAGCACCGCCTAATGCCTCACCAAGAGCTTTGGTTAGCTGGTCTTCAGCAATCTCACCATAACGCGCTGTTAAGCGGTTAGCAATGTCTGGTGTGATTCGGGTTGTGTTGCCCATCCCCAGATTCGCACGGTTGATTGTCGAGTCTACCATACCGTCGTTGTTCAGGTAGTTCATGAAGTTCGCATCCCCGTAAAGTGTAGAGCGCGAGTTAATGAAGTTACCCATTTCGTCAACGATAGCCAGATAACCTATGGGGTTGCGTACGTCATCGCCGATAACGAGCGGGAGTGTAGATTCTGCTGGCAGCAAACGTTCCGTGTATTCGATTTTGTTAGCATCGGAGAAACTCATCTTCGGTACTTCGCCGTAGAGCTTCTGCTCAGGCGTTTTTTGGTACGCTTCGTTGAGGTCGCCGATGTTGATTAAACCGAGTTTTGCCTTCTCTTGTTCACTGTCAGTGAACTGGTCAGCGTTATACTCCGATGCACCTGTCGGTGTAGAAGGTTGTTCATATGCGTACTGCTCTAACTGACCGAACAGGCCGGTGCGAGCATTCTCCTGTGCCACACGGCGATAAGCCTCTGGTAGCAGGGTAATACGCGGGTTGTCGGTGATAACGATATCCAGGGAAGCTAACATACCGTCTGCTTTAAACGGACTGTTAGGGGCTGCTGCAAAGTTAAGTTTAATGGTTTGTGGCTTGGTGGGCTTGTCAGCGCCACGTGCACGGCCCAGAATACTTTCTACGCCAACCTTCGGTTTGTTTTCACCGCCAATCTTACCCAGGATACCCAACTGACGTTCAAAGAAGTCAGATTGGCTCCGGCGCAGCGATTCGGTTGCAACAGACGGCTTTAAGCCGAAGAGTTCATCGAATCCGGTATCTGAAATCAGCAACACTGGGCTCGCGCCTTTGGATTTCAGTGCATCGTAAATCCACTGATACAGTTTGTTGGGCAACTGACGCGTGTGGTCATGGAACTCACGCACAGGTTCTAACAACTGTTGACGCAGGTCGATCGGGATATCCGCCACGTTGTCGTAAATCAGCGTGGTGTTAATCAAATCTTTTGTGGACAGGAGCGAGGAGGTCGCGATGGTAACAATGACCTCTAACTCAGGGAGCGCATCAAAGATACGTTCGGCATTTTTAACGGTGCGAATGCGGCTACTCGCAATGCCCGTGAGTTCTGTACGGGTTGGTGTAACGCCGCCATCTTCACGCTTACCGCGTTGCTGCTGAGCCGACGGGCTCGTGGACTTACGCAGTATGGCAGCTACCGCGGGGTCGCCCGTTAATTTATTAATATCTTCCATTGGGGTCTCCGATGCAGAGATTTAACATTTTTCGTGACCAGGCTATCCAGTTAGCGAAATCCCTGATTGTCAAATCAGAGAGCATCGCACAACAGATGAACCTGGCAATAACCAAAAACGGCGGTTTCGTTTCCGAGAACCGTGAGACGTGGCGGTATTACCTACACTTAGCAGGTAAACGACATGCAATCGACAAGCCGATATACATTACGTCACTCGACACGCAAGAGCAGATAGAGTTAACGACGCAGAACCTCTCCCGTCATAAAAAGACCTCAAACGTATATCGTTCTAACCCGGAGTATATCGACGACTTAATCGCCGAGTATCCTGACTACGCAGTATATATTCGAGGCACTTTCAATCCGATTGATATTGCATACGCGATACGTGTCGACGACTGCTCAATTTTGTATTACGATCCTGCTTTAGTTGAACCGCAGGAGACGTCGTTAATTACACATATTGAGAACTTTATTCGTGCGGCACATGTGCGGTTCATGGCCGATGGCTGGAAAGTTCACAACGACTGTTTCGTACTGGCCTTTTACATGCAGCAGTACCCGGTGTGGCCGGGGCTTATCATGTACATCCGCAAACGGTTACAGTTTACGACCGAAACGCACTCCTACTACGTGACCGAGTTCTTGGCTTCGCACCAAGAACTGCACGAGTTCATGCCGTACCTGACCATCAAGCAGAAATTCACACTGTATCGCAACATCCGTTACTGGGAACGTAACTCTGGTAAGGAAGAAATCTTTACCTGGATGATTGACACCCTGCTGACGGGTTGGGGTATGCCTGCTGTTGGATATAAGGTCGCCCAGCAGATTCACGACCCGACGACGGGCAGTGATGATGACCTGACACCTCTCCCGATCGGCTACCAGTCATCGCTTAACTATACTGAACGTGACTCGGGTCGTGACCTGGACATTGTTAGCACAACTGACATCATCCAGAAAGAAATCAATCTGGCGTACAATAACCCAGTGCACGAACCTGACTATCAGGAAGACCTCGATCGGCGTTTGAGCTTGACGCAGTATCCGAACCTGCCAACGAAGTTAGTTGAGGTAACGGCGATTGACCCAGAGGCCATCGAACGTTGGGAATTTATGCATGGCTTGTTCAACGAGTGGATGCATATCGTGGCACGTGGACAGTACAACATTTACCACGAAATTCTTAACCCAACGAACGGGGATACGCTAAAGCTCACTTCAAAAGAGCTGCTGGCACTGTTCTTGTATGCGAGCTTCAAAGGTTATTCGGGTGTAGCACTGGATAAAATCCCGGTGTGGAACGTGTTTGGTGTGCTAATCAAACGCTGGGTTGGTTTTGATGAGATGGAGCAGCATCTGCCAAGCTCATGGCCCGGCCGTTTTAATGCGTTGATTAACTATTACACGGACACGCATCATGAAGTTATCGGCAATTTGATGTCTGCAGATGAGCTGTACGATGAAATCAGCGAAATCATGGTGCAGAAGCGTCGTCGTTACCGTTACTCGTATAATCGACACAAGCTAGCCGACCGTGCTGCTGGCACAATGCTGTTTACCTACCATTACCGTGACTATAAGTGCGATCTTGACCTACCTTACCGCGATTACGACGAGTTCTTCAAAACGTTTGGTTTTGATTACGAGTTAGTCTCCGCGGAAACCTGGCAGGACATCGCCACCGACGCTTTAAACGTGGCCACTAATCTGGAAACACGTGCGTCTGTCTCACAAGCTGAAATACAACGCGCGATGGTGCGGTTAATGACGAAGCTTTCGTCGTACACTGTCCATTTTGCCGCACGTATGGGTTCTGACACCTACGATGTCACCGACCCAGTCATCCCGATTCTGGATGATATTCTCGCAGAGGCTGCCGATACAACAAATATCATTTACCCTCTGACAGACGTGCAGCGTGTGAGTCGTAGTTCATTCATGACGACGGATAAGCCCATCCCTGTCGCTCCCGTGATAAAGGAAATGGCAATCCCGCAACGTATTAAGTTGCGGATGAATGTCTACCCTGGTATCCGTGTGAAAGTCGAGCAGGATGTTGTGGTCGATATGGTACAACCTCCTATCGACGTTGTCCGTGTGCGGACGTCATTTGAGGAGTGGACGCTTGCCGAGCGCGTGGCCGACCGTGACATGGATGGCTTCCGGCTAGACCAATTACCAAAGTGAGAGACTTATGGGATACCGTATAGATTTATCAAAAACCCCGAAACAGATTCTGGTTGAGAGAATCAATTACGTTTTTAAGTTATCGTATAGTGAAAATAACTACGAGTTTAACCCACGTGGGGTATGGCCGTTAACCCAAGCAGAGCGACGCGCTAAAGGTGTGGAGTCTAAAGTTGCGGCGCGCTTTGTAAATGGGGTACACGGCACTCAAGAGTTTTACCTGACTCGTGCGGACTTAAACAAGTTACTTAAAGACGTAACGGTTGAAGTCCCGAAGGGTGCGGCAGAATGGAGCCATGAATTAGTTCCGTATATTGTCGATGAGCTGGGTCTCCAGCTTGACACCTACGATATCATGGTTGAACCGATTACCCCGGAAATGGAATCGTATGAGGCGCGCTTAATCCCGCACCATCTATCTTTCAAAGGCACGATTGCGATTACTTTTGTTGACCCAACTCCCCGTAAGCTGGCGCAGCTGGTAACTAAACGGGCACTCGACGGGTTTCGCCCAGGAGAATTTTTAAATGGCTAACACCAAAGTTTACGACGGTAAACTGTCAACAGTGACTCTTAACGCGATGCGACTTACGACCGCGTTATTGACAGGTGCTGACGTGCAGTACCCACAGAAATCCACGATGAATGAGTTTTATAAACTCATGACCTCGAAAGTTCCCGATGGCGCTACACGTCCGCATTTAGGATACATGTGCGTGGGTAACCGTGGTCACATCGTTGATCAGTCTGATGTTGTGGCAGACGTTGTTCCCGTCGCGAAATCCCCGATTGCGTCAGGGATGTTCTCGCGAGTTCCATTGGTACTGCGTACGTTGGATAATGACTTGTCTGATGAGCAACGTAAACAGTACGCTTTCCGTACTCGTGAAACTATCGGCGCGCGGGATTACTGGGCGTATTATCTGAAACGTATCGACATGCGCGCAGTGAAGACCACTGACCTGGATATCACTCGCGAAAACGGTGTTGAAACCGTCAAAGATTTCGTCTATACCGATGCGGAACTGAACCCGGTACCGAAAGAACTCCCAGACTACGATTACGACGATGACGGCACTGTAGAGATCCCCGACGGTCGTTATGTTGAATCGGGCGCGGACCTGGTGATTCCATGGACTGAGTTTGATGTTCAGGAATACATGAACGTGACGGCGATTCTACGTGGTACGCCACGCAGTTCGATTATCTCTGAAATTGCGCTGTGCTCTGGCGTTGATACCCCTGAAACGGGTGAGTCGGCTACCGGTTCACAGTTCAGCTACGACGAAGCTATCGGTGTGCAGGCGTTGTACTACATCTCCCTGTTCACTAACCTGGCACAGACCAACGATCGTCTGTCACTGACCATCCGTATCGGCCAGCCGGCACCGTGGTTCTTAGGGACAGCTAACTGATGCTGATTCCTGAGCCGAGGTTACCCGACAGTATGGTGAGGATTGCGGCTGTTGACCCCGGTACTGCCCATCTTGGGATGGCGGTTATCGACTGGGAATTTGGCCAACCTCAAGGTGAAGTTGTCTGGGCGGGCACGGCTCATGTTGCGGACCCTACGCACAATGGCTCTTTTGGTGAGTGCGTAGGGAAACGCGATGCGCGTTTGGTAGAATTAGAAGAACGCTTTCGTGAGTTTTTAAAACTGGCAAGGCCGACTTTTGTCGCTACCGAAACTCCGTTCATGCGAAGAGCTAAGCTCTCAGCGTACGAATCTGGGGTGGAATTGCAACTGATGTTGCGGCGAACGCTTTGGGACGTGTTTCCCGAAAAATATCTCCATGGGTTTAATCCTATTATTGTGAAGTCGTACGTTGGTGTGGAAGCAAAGGGTACAGATAAATCGCATATGCAACAAGCGGTAACCAAACTCTACGCGAACCATACCCGGTGCGACTTATCGGTATTGGATGAACACAGTATCGATGCCGTGGCGGTGGGTAATATCTTCGTCAGGGTCAACTTATTAAACCTAAATAGTCTCCTTCCGCCCAAGGTTAAGGTTCCTAAAGCTAAGGCCGGTAAGCAGAAAGGAAGACGCCGGAGGAAATAGCGATGTCGCAGTCTTTGCAAGAAGCCTCGACGGATGTGTTGGATGTTCTTATCCAGGCGGGCACCAATAAATTAAGCCTGGAAGAGAGCACCCGACTAAAAGCAGCCGCTCAGACCGCTTTGGGAAGTGATGTCGAAATTGATGTTACTAAACCCGCTAACGTGATTCTTACGTCATTGCGCCCCCTGATTCTTGAACAGGTTGGGAATATGGCGAAGACGTTTGAATCGCAGGCGAAAGCAGCTGTGGAGAGTATGGATGAAAAGCTCGCCAAAGAAACGTTATTGACCCTGTGGCCGAATTTAAAAGGTCCTCAGAAAGTCCTTATCGCTTTACTGGTGCTTACCACCGTACTGGTCTCCGCAGCAATGGCCTGGGATACACACCTGCACTATCCGCAAGAATTGACGGATGTGTTGATTGTGGCGCTCTTACCTTTGTTTGCTCAGGCCGTGTTCTTTACATGGCCGATCAAGACGCTTGCTTACAATTCGATGGCCATTGGTGCCAAAGTCGTTGAGTATAAGCTGAATAAGAGCAACGCGAAGCAACAGACTACCGCACCTAAAGAGTAATTAAGCCCTCTTCTCCTCCGGGAGAAGAGGCTTCTTATTTTTTTTTATTACGTCTACGTAAATTACTGTGTAAGCAAGACCAAAAGGAATATAAAAATGCAATTAGAGTTTCGTCAACGGTCTGTACTACTACCGTTTAGCGCTATATTAGGTTCATTTACTAAAATGTTATCTGTGGATTTTACTGCTGCTGAGAAAGAAGCGTTGTTATTGTCGGCGGTTGAAGAAGTGTTGTGGGAAGCGTTTTACGTCGTGCCGTTTCGTAGCTGTTTGAACGCGCCGTATGTTGAAGGGCAGTTTGTTAGTGCACTCTCTACTGCGATTACCAAACGTAAACTAAATGCCATGGCACACGTCAAAGAGATCACCGTGCAACGAGGACGGATATTCGCTACCATCAGAAATGTGTTAATTAAAGAAGGGTTTCTCACAGATGTGCTAGGTCCCGAGGTTCCTTGGGTGCCGGGTCATCCACCGCGACAGTTTGACCACGGGTACAAGTTAAGTATAATTATGCCACGCGGTAAGCGTGACGTCTCATTGGGGAAATGGTTACAGATAAGTTGGGTTCGTCCTACTATCGATTGGCAAGAAATGTCGGTCAATCGCTATCTGGAACACCTGGCAAAAACACCGGCACAGTTTCACCGTTCAACAATCCTGCCGCTACACATGCTGTTAAAACCGTCCCTGTCATTGGCAGAAGCCAGATACCTGCTTAGTGGAGAGAAGTGATGCTTGTTATTAATGTGGTCGAGGATAAGATTCCCGCGAATGTTTATCCTGAACTGGTTGAATGGGTGCGCGACTTAAACAGTATCCGCGAGGAGCCTATTAAACTCACGATGTTTGTTGAGGATGATATCGTGCGGGGAATCATGGCATGGGAACCTGGTCATTTGGTCTATATGGTTGTGCCCGAAGAATCGCGGCGGGGCGGTGTCGGCAGATTTATGCTTAAGTATCTTCAGCAGAACTCCGATCGTAAACACGTCAGCTGTCGTGTTCACCCGACCAACATTCCCGCGCTAGGATTCTTTCACCAACAAGGCTTCCAGATTGACCGATGGTATATTGCTGCTGACGGCCAACGGTATTTTCGTATGACGAACTACAATGTTATTTCGTCACACACGCCACCGGAGGAAAAGCTTTTAACACATTACGCCGAAAGCGTTCCCATTTTTCTTTCGATGGCAGAAGGTCATTTCGTCTAAACGAGCGAGAGTGTATAATGATACGTGTTGCTTACGAAACACGAGATACGGATGGAACCCGTATAAACGTCATCCGCCGTGTGGAGCTTGTTCCTCAGCATGAACTGAATATTGCAGACAGTTCGCTTAGGGGCACTCCTGTTAAGATTCTGAATCTTACGAGACGTTCTTTTCATCACAGTAAGACATCACCAGCAATACGGTCCAGTAAAAGAAAAAGTTATGCCGATTTAAAACGTCGGTTGTCCCGGCATTTTCGTCGGAGTGCCTGGAAGGCTTTAGTTGAGGTTTTGGTCGACGAGCACCTTATCCAGAGGTTGGAGTGGGAAGAAGTTCTTAAGGAAGCGGGCTATCCAACAAAACCTTTCTCTTATCACTGGCATCACTTCAAAAAACAGTTCCATGATGCCTTACAGGTATCGCCAAACACTCGCAACATGATTCACCGTTTGGAGAAAATGGACTGGCTTCTACCCTATCTGGAAGAGGACTAGATATGATGCGTGCTGTATTAGCTGTGTTTATACTCTGCGTTACTGCGCCAGTAAACGCCTTTACCATTCAGGACTTCCCGCAGTATAAACCGATGTGGGAAACCGACGCACCTGTAAAATTTAGCGACAAAGATGAACCAGTCGTGACAGTGGAGAAGGGTGAGTTTGCCGTGGTCAACTACGGGCGTTCTGAACTGTGTCCGGGCGGTGGCTTTTATCTCGTTAACACAAAGCGCAAGACGTACCAGCCAATAGATGCCGGTACGTGTTCGCCGAAAGTTAAAGCGACAATTGTCCCGTCAGTACGAACACACCGCAGCGTTAATACCCACCAGTTAACTTTTTGGGTAGGTAAAGAAATTTCCGCACGGTATCCTTTGTACGATTATTAAACACAGCGTATAGGGGCTTCGGCCCCTATACTGTTTATTATTTTCCTGTGAAGTATTATGACCCCCTTAATCAAATACCAGGAGCGAGGCATGTCTTTTGTTATTGACTTTAACCACCATCATAGTCAAACCTTGCTCGATTTAGTCAATGCTTTTAATGCTGAAACCGTTTATACGCCCCTGACCACAGAACGTATCCGTGTGGAGAGTTATGGTCCACCGGAACCGGACGGTCGTGTAAGTGCTTTGCTGACTAATAAGAGTAAGCCAGATGACTATGTGGTTGTGCGTTACCGCAAATTGAGCTTAAATGATATAATCACATTGGGACCTGATCATCTCACGTGGTTTGATTTGTCGAAAGGTAAACCGGCCGATTTGCGCGTATGGTCTGAACCTGCAATGGCCAGTTTTGAATCGGCGTGTGCAGAACGCGGCATCGTTGTAAGTAAGGCGTGGGAAAACCCCGCGCAATGCCACGTAGAGTACGACATCCTGACCGATCGATACATCCTCGTCTACGAATGTGAATCGTTTGTTTACGAATCACGCACACGTATTACGCTACCGTACCATATCGGCCAAGACTTAACCAAGACAACGCTGCCTGGTCTGGAATACGACTTGGCTGGTTTCTGGGGGCGTAAGCTGTTAGAAGAAGTGACTATCTCGAAGCTTAACGGTTTTCGTTATCGTGTGTTTGTTTAAGACACTACCCTCGCCCGTTTAGCGAGGGTAGATATTTATTTTTTTTTCTTACGAATCGTCCACTCCGTATAGGAGGTAAGTCCATGAAAAAGATTTATAAAATTGCGGTAATCGGTTCTCGGAAGACTGATGAAGATACCATGTCTGAAATGTACATGCGATTGTTACGTGGGTTTAATGCGCTGCACGCCAAAGGCTACACGATTCATTTTTCTTCTGGCGGCTGCTGGTGTGGCCCAGACCAATTGCAATTCCGATTTGCCCGACAGTGGGCGAATACAATAGACCAGAACACTGGCAAGAAAGTGGTGTGGGATGATGAGTTCATCTGCTATTTACCCGATGAGAAAAAGCTTTGGCTCAAGAAACAGAACCCCAACGTAGAGTTCCGTGTAATCCCTCAGGATGACCGCTATCGTGAGATAGTAGGTAAGCTTCATCCCGCGCCAGAAAAGCTCCAGGAGTTCGCCTGGGCGCTTCACGGGCGTAATCTGAATATAATTATGGGCGATGATTTAGCAACGCCTGTAGACGCAGTTTATTACTCTGCGCCTTTAGATAAACAAGGTAATCCGACCGGCGGTACTGCCATGGGCGTGAAATACGCTAAGCAGTGTGGTATTCCTTGTTACCACCATGCGCTTGAAGGACATCTGTGGCTTGAGAGCTTGTGCTTATTATGACCACGTTGCCTTTAATCAGAGGTCGCTATTATGCAAACTACCAGTTTAGCTCGTCGTTTGTGGGAAGCATTCTTCCCTACGCCGTCAAAACCGATTAAGAAGGTGACTAGCCTTCGCTTGTTCCCAGGCTCCGAGGATGAGTTCTTCGATTACCTGGAACGCCACGGTTTTGATTCGAAAGTCGCACCACAAGAAAATGACCCAATTCAGACAGTTTACACCACGCCGGATACGGGAGAGATATTTGCCTTGTGTGTTCGATGGCCACATCGCAACTACTACTATACTTTGACGCAGATGTAAGGAGCAGGGGATGTCGACGCTCGATTTAGATTTAGAAGTCCTGACTGACGACTACGATCGCCTGGTCGCACTCGAAAGTCTGGGAGTTAAGCCCGACTTCCCTGCGGTTTGCGCGATTCGTCAGCGTTGGTGCTTAACCGACGACGGTGAAGATATGTTGGTTGCTCGTGAATCGCGCGAAGCGATGGAGCGTGCTCAGTTTATGACTGATACTGACCCGCGGGCTGGCATCCATCGCGCAGCAGGGCGCATTACTGCGAAAGCTGTTAAAGGTACTGGAAAGTTAGTGGGCGCTGGAATAGGTGCAACCGCAAAGGGCGCGGGTAAACTCTCGAAAAAGCTCGCATTACGCTTTTACGATTTCGCGGAAGCGCTAGCGAAAGAACAAGCCGACCGTTTGAAAGAAATAACTTCGAAAGCTGCTTTCATGGAACGTAAGCTCAATAAGCTTAAAACGCGAATGTCGCTGCTAGATGACCACAAAACACTCGCTGCGGTCGACGTTCACACGAGTAGCTGGACGTCTAAAATTTGTTTTGAAGATAGACCCGATTTTGAAGCGTGTGTTAAGTTTTCTAAACAAACAAATGCGTACGAAGGCGTCGTGCAAAAGTACACGGTTTACACACGCACCGCTCTGAAGAAAAGCAAAGCATTCGAAGGGCCAGGCTTAAAACAAATCAGCAAGTCCACGAACTGGGCAGTTAAGCGTGCCGCTGGATTGCTTGGCATCATCGATCCCTTTAAAAAGGTGGAAGCTTTTCCTGTTCCTGGAAATATCGTTGTGGTTGAGCACCATAGTGGTAAGGTCAGTTGGGCAATTGCGCGTGACGGTGAGTATGGTGAAACCATTAAATCGCTGGATATGCATCAGTGTGGGAAAGCAATAGAGGCTGTGGAAGCACTTATCAAATCTATTGCTGCACGTGGAACAAAGAACCGTGTTGTGGGCTACACCGGCATTTACGAAGAAGTGGAAGCGATGAAGTCCGAGCTTAAGAACCTAGAAGGGGATGAGCTGAAAGAAGCCACTTTGCGCTACCGCAATGCAATGGCGATGGAAGACGCTTTTACCACGGCATTGGTACGTGTGGCGGAGGGTCTAATGGAATGGACGAAGCAATCGCTGGCCGAGGTGAACTGATGAAGATTATTACCATAGTGGGGCCAGACACGGCTAACGGCAGGAAATATTCCACAGATATCCTCGCGCTTTATAACGAGCTGGACAAAAGCGAAATAGAAAGCTATCGAAAAGAGACGGGTATTAATGTCCGTTTTACGCCGGCTAAATCGTTAGCCGAGCGCTTCCGGGGTCGTTTACTGGCGGTCGTGGACGACGGTGTCTTGTATGGCTTTGCGCAATACCGCACGATGACTGAAGAGGGTGTGACGATGATGTCGGTATCCTCACTGGTCGTTAGCAGCAGCGCACGTGGTAAAGGTTACGGCACCGCGTTGATGGATGCGGTAAAGAAATCCGCAACGGAAAAAGGGTGTACAGTTGTTCACCTGTCCGTGAACGCCGGTAACGCTGCCGCGAAGTCGCTCTACGACAAAGCTGGCTTTAAGGTAGGTGCTTACCAGATGTATTGGAGGGTGTGATGAAAATTGTTTTTGTCACCAAGCCCAACTCTCCGTATGGAAAGAAATATTACGCCGACTTGTTAGGACTACACAACAAGTTATACGACGATCAGAAAATAAAACTTGCCGACTTAAACGGTCGTGAAGGGTTTAATCAAATCTCAAAACTGGAGGAGGTTTGGGGTGAAGGTACGCTGTGCGCTTGCGCCGTTGATGACCGTGGTGTGGCTGTTGGCTTCATCACCTTTGGCTACACCAAAAAGGGACAACGTTTCCTCTGGGTATATAACTTTTTTGTAGATGAATCGGTTCGTTCACAAGGCGTTGGCCATGAACTGATCGAAGCCGTAGAGAACTATGGCAAATCAAAAGGCTGCGCATGGATGCAGCTTAACGTGCTCGGTAATAACGACCGTGCTATTGCGTTTTATGAACGTTTCGGATTCCGAACTGAATACCAGGATATGGTAAAGGAGCTTTAACATGGTAGCTGTCCGCAGCGTGCCACATCAGACTGGCTCGCGATATACTTTTTGTGTAAAGCGTTTTGGGGCAAGAAATCGCCCTGGTTGGAAGGTGGTACGTGCGATGGGACAGTTCTGGCAATTACCGCCCGGCACGTTAAAATATTTTTCAGTAGACAGAATAGCCCAGTTCTTAAATGCGGCTGACCCAAGTCAACGGTCCAGTTTTATGGCAGGGGTTGTTTGTCGTCCCGATGGGAAAACACGCGATGCAACCACACGTGGAATTTACTGGACAGGACAGAACGCGTTTCAGGTTGGCTTACCTTGCCTGAAGTGTGAAGTGACGCCGTTTAATGGCCCCTATGCCGATGCGTACTTCACCGGTATCTTTGTGTCGTTCCCAGACGACCCGTCTTTAAACTACTTTTTATCGGTAGACAAAGACGTCAGTATTGATACCTTCTACAAATACTTGTTGTTTTACAGCCGGTATATCCGCGTGACTCCTGTGCATGAAGATTGGTATTATAAAAATCCCTTGAACTATGGGAGGGACAGGAGACTAGAAGGATGTTCTATCGAGAGCTTCAACTCTGTACCGCAGCGCTCCATGGCGCTAATGTGAGCAAGAACGGGGACCTGGAAGACGTCGCGCAAGCCTTACGGGCTGTGTCGGAGGTTGACCAGGTCGACATCGACGCTAAGTATTTAGGCGGCGGTGTAAAGCGTATTCAGTTGACCGTGCGAGCCAAACATGGCAGCTGCTCGTTACATTTTCGAGTCAGTGCGGATTATTTCCTGGTACTGCGCTCCACATTCAGTCACGATGGTCGGACTCACCGGGTTCGGTGGATGCACGACATTACTAAATTTGGCTACCCGCTTGCAGAACAACGTAAAGTCGTACATGACTTTATGGCTGCAGTCGTTGCGGGGTTTTAAGGGGAGACTGTGATGTCTGAGATGATTCTCGATTCGCTGTTTTTGATTACGGTTGCAAACATCAATAAAAACGGCAATCTTCCAGAATACGTAGACATAAGTCGTCATGGCTTTAAGCGTCGTTATCAAATCGGTAAGGTACTAGAGATTGCCTGCTTAGTAACGAACATGCGTAGACCGGTGGAAGGCTGTAGCGTTAAACATGCACAGATGATACTCGGACGTGCTATTTCGGAAGTACGTCGTAAGCGTCGTCGTGCACCGTATCGCTTTTATCCTAACTCCACCAAACAAGTGGTGGGTGAAGGTGAAGGCGTGGTTGATTTGCGTGAGGCCAGTTGTAATGTAGGTGGTATTGCGCGTGACTGGTTAATGAGCATTATCAGTAAGCATCCACGTACACCTACGCCGCAAGAAGGACAGGCGGTACTCGCACTTATGCGTAAGACCCATTTGGTGATCACCGACACACCGAATCAGGCAGCACGAATGCAGCACTATTTGGCGTGTCGTGGCTTTACCACACTCGCGGTGCCATCAGAATACGCAACTGATATTAAACTTCCGCCAGTCCCCGAGTGGTCTGAACCGAAAGTTGATCATCAGTGAGTTATACCCACTCCTTCGGGAGTGGGTCGACTCTATTGTTTTTCGGATAGATATTATTTTAGGGAGACGTACAAAATTTACGTTTCATCCTTAGCATATGCTAGAAGCCGTTGTGAGTCGGTTAAAACTCACCAACTTAAACTAAGAGAGAAATACCATGACTGTTAATACTACGAAGAAAGAGTTCCTGTCCGTCCCCACTGCCTGTGGCGAATATCGTTATGTATTTTTGTATAACGAAGAGATGATCGGTAAGGGCGGGATGCCGATTATGATAGAGCATAAGCTCATCAGCGCTAAAACAGGCGGTACCGTTGTACATGGCACGACTGAGTTCTTCGCAACTAACGCAACGCGGGAAGATGTTATTCGCGGGTTGCTGAAAGCACTGCGTGAAGTCTCAGCCAGGATGTTCTTTAAACACATCGCCCGTAAGCCTGAACTCATCCCCGCGTGGAAAGAGTTCGACTTAGAAGCACTGCGTGAAGCTGCACCACGCTATGTCTTCATTGAAGAATGCATCAATGCGTATTTTAAAGACGTGATGCAAACCGAGCGATTGGTAAATAAAGCATCCGAAACAGGAAATCGTTTCTTCCGCAGTGTCAAATTTAAAGAAGACCTCCGGGCTAACTTCAACGATATTGAACTGCGTGTCACCCGCCGCATGACACTGCTGCGTCCTGAATCAGATACACCGCAGGCCATGTTGTCTTATTCCTTGGCCCCTTCTGCGTTGTTTAACAAACGCGAAGGCTTCAGTGTAATGTCGCTCAATTTCACTAACAAGTACGCGTTAGGGGAATGGCCGTCATTAAATGCATTCTTCAAAAGTCCGGGCATCAAGCCAGTCATCGAAGCATGGATTGAGCACACCTGGACACCAGAAATGAAGAACCACAAGGCTATCGAGTAATAACATCTAATGTCAGGCATCCTTCGGGGTGCCTGTTTTATTTTTTTTCTTTACGTTTGGTCGCTATATTGTGACACCACTACAATTAATTAAACTTTTGGGGAAGAATAAAATGTTAAACTCAGTGGCGCTGGATGGTCCGGACTTTTCTGGCAAATCAACACTCGCGAAAATGATTCAAGCGATGTTGCGCTCCGCTGGCGTTAATGTCATCATCGTCAATCACCCGACGAATACCACTGAAGCCGGTATTAGTGCACGTTCTCTGGTTATCCAGCACGCTTCTAACGAACGCATTGCTAAAGCGATGTGTCTGGATTTCCAATACACGATGGATTTCGTTGTACCAGAGCACGATGTCGTTATTTTTGACCGTTTTTGTCAATCGACTATTGTCTACCAGGGCGTCGATGGTAAAGGGGAAGTTTTCCGTTCACGGGTATTAGACCACATTAACGCACCGAAACTTTACGTGGCAACCGATGTATCCTACGAAACCGCCACAGAACGCTTTAAGAAGCGCGCAGAGGCCCAGGGCAAGAACTGGGATGATGAGGTACTGACAGCGAAGTATCTGCGCTCACAGACTGATTGGGACGCGTTACGCGACCACTACCGTTTTGCTTTCCACATCACCACAGATGGCGGCGATAAGTTCCCGCTGATGCGTGTTACGGCTGACGACGATATAGCGTTACAAGCCGCGCGTATCGTTGAACGTATTCTGGCAGGTTAGTTGTACCCCTCTTACCTTCGGGTAAGAGGGTATTGTCTTTTTTACAGATCGGAACAGTCTTATGCTTTTTGCTTCCAGTCCACTAAATTTCAGATATATATTACTTAGGTGAGAGTTACTACTAAACTCTCTAATCGACTATTAATCTAAAGGAGTATTCTAATGCGTTTTAAACATCAAACCGTTGTGTTGGCAAAGAAAGCGTTTTTGGTTCGTCTTTCTTACATTATTACTCGTGTCACTGCGAAGGACGTTACGCAGAAAGACATTGCGTTATTAGTAGGCTGCTCACCGTCACAAATATCTGCGATTAAAAATGAACGTGAGAAGGCCGTGACTATCGAAACATTGATGCGGGTTGCTGATACACTGCGCCTGAATTACGAAATCGTCTACCGTTCTATCAACGGTAAATGTCGTCATAGCTTTAAAATTGAATCATGCATCGATTACATGAACAACTGTCCTATCCGGGTACGAGAAACAGGACTTAAAGTCATGGCACGTAAACCTTCTGCAGTAATGTAGGAAGCAAACGTATGAATTGGTTTGTAAATGGTATCACCCGTCGCGTGATGACGGAAGAGGATGAACGATGCAAACATCTTAAAGTGGGGTCTATAGCTCCACGTTATACGGCAGAGTGCGACCCATGGGGCCGCGAAACGTATTACATGTGCGAGAACTGCTGGGAAAAACTGCAGGCTGAAATTGCAGCGGAGGAAGTGGTCTGCGACGATTGCAAAGGTACCTTCCCGAAACGGGATACTGTTGAGTGGAAATGGTACGACTTTGACCCCAGTCAAGGGGATAAAGAACTTTGTATCTGTAATAACTGCGTGTCTTTACCGACACATTTAAACCGTGTAGAGAATGACCGTCGGGCATTTGAACACGACTTTCCAGAAGCAGCTTTCTGGGATAACTAATATAACCCATAAGGAGTATATCATGGCGAAGGCCCCTAAAACTGTAGCAAAAGATTCAACGGCAAGCACTGCGACTAAATCTGCAAAAACGCGTACTGCCGAATCTCCACGTTCGGCCACCATTCCTAAACCGGATGTAATTGTACCAATCAGTGAACGTCTGAAAACAATTCACATCGAGCGCGAATATCCGATTGACCTTGGTCAGGAAATCGTTGCGGTTAACCTTGGTAGCGACGTACGCTTTACCATCTATAAAGGCGCGCATCTGAACAACATGGTGCTAACCCGCGGTGATGAAGTTATCGGTCTGTCTCGTTACGACACGCAAATCGAAAACATCTATCCGGTGTTTGCAGTAGCGATGTTGCGTTTGTTTATGCAGGATAAAGCCGACCTTTGTGGTCAGCTTGCGGGTATGGCGGATCGTGTTGGTCATATTCTGCCGACGCTGGTGAAACTGTACCCGGTTACGATTGATGTGGCGTTCACTACGGTAGACAACAACCACGGCTATATCGTGCTGACCAAAGACGGTAAAGTTATCGCTGGCAATCTGACTGATAACGAAGTGCAGAAACATATGGACAAATTTGCGTTCATGGTGAATCGCCTAGCACACGTCAGTGTCAAACATTCCGAAACTTGGACGACGCTTGTCTCCAAACCGGAACTGTAATCATTAAGGGGTCTTCGGACCCCTTAATTTTTTGTCTTTTTACGCATTATCCTCATGTTGTGACAGCAATACCTTTTGAGGGCATTACAATGAAAACTGTGGCTAAATTGTTTCGCACCAGCATCCGCACTGCCGAGTTCCAAAATAACGTCGGTACCGATACTGTACGAGCACGCCGCCTAAAAGAGTTTCTAAAGGACGAGACTTATTCTGTTTACGTGGTGAAGAATAAAGAAACCTGGGAGGGTTATTTAGTGGCCACCTATCGACACGGTGACCCTACACTAACCTGTCACTATTTTGAGGAGTTTGCACCTGGGGCGTTCGATAAAGTTGGTTTGGCCCTTGTGCTCGACCACACCGGATTCGAATATATGTCGTGTCCAGCACCTACTGACGATGTTGAACAAAAACTGGTCGAAAAAGGGTTTGTTCTTTCAGATATCGTTTGGGCATGTCATTCTAAACTGTTTGACAAAGTAATCACCGCATCGGAAATCAAGATTATTTCTGGTGATGCATACGCAGAACTTACCAAAGAAGATAAAGACGTTATCCTGAATTTGATTAGCGGTGCAATTTGCGAAGAGCTAGAATACGATGTGCGTGGCTATTATACGCACATTGGTCCGTTAGCAGAAACAGTAATAGCAAGAATTCAGCACGCTAATGTGGAGACTGCAATTTGGCGAGACGGTCATGATATCGTCGGTATTGCCCAGATGCGCTTGGTTACACCAGGCGTCGTTGAACTTTCTGGTTTAACCGTTGCACCCACGCACCGTAAACGTGGCATTGGTCGCCGGCTAATGGGCGCGCTATTCGATTTCGCACAACGTCATTCCGACCAAGTCTATATTGAAACAGCTGCTGATAATAATCCAGCAAATCACCTGTATGGCAACATCTTACGTTGCAAGCAGGTACTGCGTACACTAACGTTGAAACGCGATCCTGAACTTATTAGCTGGAAACGGGTGAATGGAAACCGCGCCGATCGTGTGCTGAAAGAAGAACCTAGCTTTCCGGTGGAGACTACAACCAGGCTGACTATTAGTGATATGTTTCAATCTGGCATGAGAGGATGATAACGGGTGATAAGACCAATTTTAAAATGGATGGGTGGTAAGAGTCGCGTACTTCCCGAGCTGCTACAGGTGCTTCCAGATGCTGAGTATTTCGTTGAACCGTTTGTGGGTGCAGGGTCAGTGTTTTTAAACACTAAATACCCGAGCTATATTCTCGGCGACACGAACCCAGACTTAATCGAGTTGCTGACCATGGCGCGCGATCGTCCGGAAGCGCTGATTCTGGAAGCAAAGGCGCTCTTTGCAAATGGGACGGACCGCGGTCTGTACATGAAACGACGCGAGGAATTTAACAGCGAAGCAACCACGGGGAAACCTAATCTCCAGCGCGCCGCGATGTTCCTGTATCTTACACGTCATGGTTACAATGGTTTGTGCAGATACAATCAGTCGGGTGGGTTTAACGTGCCTTATGGTCAACACCCGAACGGTGTCTATTTCCCTGAAGAGGAAATTCTGGCGTGGGCAAAACGTTGTTCGGAAACCAACGTCGAGCTGCTCTGCGCGGACTTCCGCGATATCCTAAATAAATGCCCATCTAACGCTGTGATATACGCTGACCCGCCCTATATCCCTCTTTCGGATACGGCTAAACACGCGCAGTATCACAGCAAAGAATTTTCACAAGCTGACCACCGCGAGTTAGCGAAACTTTTAAAACAACAAGCTGCCGATGGCAATAAGGTCGTTCTGTCAAACGCAGATACGTTACTCACACGCGATATTTATTACGGCTTTACTTGGCGCGAAGTTCAGGTAGGTCGATATATGTCTGCGGATGCGAATAAGCGTAAAGCGGTGACGGAGCTAATCGGCACCTTATAAGGTACCAACATGCAACTATTTAATCTATACGGTATGGACAAAAACGACCTGACCGTAGAGTTTAGTGGTCGACTGACCACCTTGGGGCAACTCCGTGAACGGATTCAAGATTTGCGACCCGTCGCAGACCAAGAAGACGATCATTGGTTAGTGTTGAGTAATAGCGGTCGTGCGCAAATGTATTTTCGTGGATGTCGTTCAGGTATTGTTTACTACATCTACGAGCTGCACGTGCTCTCCGAGCCCCTGTTCCACGAGTGGAAGCGTTTGACGCGACTCCTGGAAGTGCAGATGCTTGATATTACCTGTTTCCCGCACGACACCGAACACGCAGCATTATACCAGCGTCTGGGGTTCGAAGCTGTAACGAAACGTGTGGAGATTACTGTTAGTCCGAAATACGGCTTTACGTCAGACCCGTCAGTTGTCCCGTTGGAGACATTGTCATTAGAACAAACCCAAGATGTTTGCTATCTGATGCGACCTACGCTAAAAGACGCAGGAACGCGAGAGATGTTGGGCGAGTTAGCAAATGGTTTTGTTTCCGCGTTTGTAGGGTTACACGGCCAGAAACCGTTTTCATTAATGCTCTATAAGGAGTTCCCGAAGAGCATCATTACTGAGCAATTCTGCTGCCAAAGTTTTGACCCGATTGCCTACTCGGTAGAGTTTCTAAAACACTACCACGCCATTTTGCATTTGGCGGGACAGAAAGGTAAGAAGGTCAACATGGGTGTTGCGATAGAGCACGAGTTTCCTTCTATCGAAGGGTTAGAGTATCGTGTAATCACGCATCACTACACCCTTGCGTAAGGAGAGAATATGCTGAGAGTTATCGAACGCACGGAGAGGATTCTGGACCGAACGTGGTTGGAAGACCGTAAAGCGTTATCGTTGTTAAATGATATCGATCCTTCCACGTTACAAGATGAACGTCGTCTTTACTACCGAATCTTTGAAGTATTCAGTCGGGACACAGTTGCGCCTGACGCGATCGTGCTCTGTCTGGACCACGGATACATGTTAGAAGTTATCAATATGGTTCGTGCTTTAGACGCCCAGTTAACCTCGCTTGCGGATGCTTTACTCCGCTCAGCGGGGTGTAACTACGCGATGCATTTTACTCGTTCTGAAGGGGACGAATATGCTCGCATGGGCTTTTGTTGCGAAACGATAAACTACCGCAAAATTAATACATTGGTGCCTAGCCACGATGAGGATTTCTGTGGGGATGTCAGTTCGTTGTTCGATAGTAAGAAAGCGTTCTTGGATTGGGTTAGAATGCTTTACGGTAAAAGCTCTATCTACTCAACGCTCGTTACGGGCGGGAGGATGATGTCGTGGCGGAACAGCGATAGTTACAAACTGACAGTGCTCACACATCGTGGACAACGCTGGGTTATTGGTGGGTGGTTTACCGCAGAAGGGGTGGTTACTCTAACTCGGGAGGAGTTCGGGCTGTTGATGCACTGTGTCCAGTCCGAATTACCGGTGGGGGATGAACTGATTTACACCTACCACCAATATACTGGGGGGCCTGCCGCAATGTGGTTATTAGAAAATGGTTGGCTGCCCGAAAGTTATGTGTACGGACGTACTCTGAAAACTAGTAATGGAGAAGATAATGCAAATTAATCGTACAGTGTCGAAGTCTAAAGAAGTCGTTTACAACGTTGAAGACGGTGATGTAATGCAGTTTCGTGCCGTCATTGACGAACAGCACGTACTCCAAGTCGTTTATTCGAAAGAAGAAATGACTCGCGCACATAGCCGCGTGTTAGAAAAACTCGTTGCGAAAGCCAAACAGCGCGACGGTATTAAATCCTACAACGTCATGTACGGTTATCAGCTACGTGAAGTGGAAGGGGAGTTGCTAATCACCCCTGTTCCGGTAACGGCGTAATTCGCCATTGTATGACCCTTAAATACCGTTGAGGTTAACTATGGATATGATCGAATTAGGTCAGCTCCCTCAGCACGATTTTGATTTAGGCGTGCGTCATGAGGAAGGGGCCGACGCGAACACACTTATGGCCCGCTACTACGAGCTACTGACCGGTCAACCGTTGGACGATGAGTATATCAACCGTTTTGAAAAACTGTTGGCACAACTCATCACCTCTAACGCAGAACGCATTGGCATGTTAAACGAAATGAACTTTGCTGATGTGGAACCGTCTGACGCTCAGAAGATTCTTATCGATGGTCCTGTGCCAAGCGATGAGGTACAAGACCTTCTGGCAGGTATCCGTGCAGGCTTCGATGAAGCTGCTGAGAAATACGCGGAAGAGCTGGCAGATGTCGATTTGGCTGCGCCGGTTGACCCGAATCCATCTGCAGAGGAGACTGCAGCTGCGAAATTGAAACTCGCACGCTTTATCTGTGCTGCTGTCTTGACAGACGACCGTGAAGAAAACCAACTGTAAGGCCCGCCTCCTTGCCCACGGGTGAGGAGGTCCCTTTTTATTTACATCAGTCCACTAACTTATGTGAAACAACCCACGTAATGAGGAATTAAGAGAATGTGGTTAAGTGCTATTCATCGTGACCTGCCAAAACGTGAAGTGACTCTTTCTGTCGATGCGGAACCGATTACCGTTGGTGTCGCAAACTTCGACCGTATGGAAGAAGGACAGTATGTCGTGGTGGACAACGATGAAAACGAATTCATGTTATTCCATCCCGAAGTTGATGCGTCTGAAATCCGCGAGGGTTCTATCTTGTTTTCTTGGCAAGACAAAGAAACTAAACAGTGGATGTGGTGCGTTGCTAACACAACCAATGAAAAAGGTACCGCGTATGCCCCAGGACAGCTTCATGTCGAACCTAAACCCCATTGAGCCCGCACTGACGCACCAGGAACTGCACGTCCGTTTTATTCGGGCGTTCACACCCCCGTTAGGTGGTGAGGTACACGATCGTTCCGTGGTTGCAGAAGTTAAAGGTATCGGCGAAGAACTAATGACACTGTCTAATATTGTGACGGGTGTTGAGTTCACGTTACCGTTAAACGTATTTCGGTTTATTCCGCGCGTAAACGAAACGCTGCTCATCGACCGTGTGCATCATCGGATTATGGCGCAGGTACATCCTAGCCGTAAAGAGTATGTGCGTTTAGAGATGATGGTCTAACGCACGACTTTTCAGATAGATGTTATTTTACTGAACCTAACTGTAAAGAAAGGAAAAAGTAGATGGCTAAACAATACACAATTGTTAAACGCGCAGGTACGACTCTGCTGTACGTGGAGAAAGGTTGTGAGAACACTGCAACCGCCAAGAAACTGAACCTGCAAGGGTTTCTGTATCAAGGTCTCCGCGCGGGTTTGACCATCACTTTCAAAGGCTTACCACAGGCGAAGAATCTGCGCGTCGTACGTGCAGACGGTGTAGAGCGTGCCTTGGTAGCCGACACCCCGGTTGATACTATCCCTGCCAGTAAGAAGGCAGCGAAAGCAACCAAGAAAGTCGTCGATAAACGCAAACGCGCTGTCGCTTAAGTAGTCCCCTACCTAACTTCGGTTAGGTAGGGCTCTTTTTATTTTTAACCCTCTGGGGGATATACCATGTTTCAATGTTCAGTCGTCAATGATGCGGAATTGGCCGTGTACAAGCAGCGCACAATCCGGGCGCTGGATGCTGAAAAACCAGTCGATGTTAAAACGCGTGCAATCATTAGGGCATTTAGCGAATGGCCGAATATCGCAACCGTTTGGGCATTCACGGGAGAAGTTCGCAAAGACGGAGACAAGCTTCGTACACGTAGACACCACAGCTTAACATTTGTGGCAACCGAGGCGGGTCTTAAAGACATTAATCATTTATTAGAAGGATGGCAGCCGCACGAATACGGGAAACGTTTTCAGTTAAACTTTACTTGGCTGCGTCAAGAAGGCAACGCGAATCTCTGTTATCCAAGCTGGACGTTTAGACTCAACTATCGACCTGACCCAGATGTGATGGAAAGAGTGATGGAGCACTGGCTCGCACTCGCAATTTTTACAGAACATAACCATTAAATGAAGACACCCTTAAGGAGAATTAAAGATGCCAGTTTTATACGGTGGCGTGGATCTGAAAGTTTTGGATCGGTTTAAACTACGGGCATCCGAAGCGCTCGTAAACGGTTGGGTCGAGCGTGGGGTACGGGATGCGTGTGAAGTTATTTGCCGTTACCCCGGCGCGACGACAATGTGGTCATGTCATGGACACGGACCATATTCTAAAAAGAACTCGCCAGGGGAGTTCCATGTAGTGTTTGTTCTTGGTGTTGGCTTTGAGCACAAAGCGCATGAGCTAGTTGCTGAGTTAATGAAAGCGGATATTCCACCATTGTGGGATTTATCCATGGCGAGACTCATGTACCCTGATGATGATTTCGTTTATGACCTCAGCGAAATCACCCTGAAAAACACGTATAACGCGTGGAAGATAACGTATCGTTATCTGCACACCGAACAATCCCTTCGTGAAATTCGTAAAGTATTCCACACAGTTTGCAAAAAGGTTTTTAACTAATGGCTAAGCAAAAGAAACCCCGTAACAAAAAGTATAACCCGAAAGTTGCCACAGAACGTACGGCACACACCGTCGCTGAAAACGCTCTGAATCGTATCACGTTTATCGGCAGTTCGATTCGTCGCCTCGGGCCGTACGCGGGCCGTGGTTTTCACTTTACGGCAAGTCCTCGTATTCGTGCCATCGCCACAGATATGTTAGTCGGTGGGCTGTTCGACCAACCGCGACCATGGCATCTTTGGGTGATGCACCTCACTGAACTCGACACCGGTGAAATTGTAACAGAAACCGCAGTTGCCACACTTGACGATTATACTTTGGCGGACTTCTGCGAACATGCTGAGGAGTTAGTTAAATCGTTACGCCCTGAACAGGAAGAGGGGAAGTATTTCGGTTATGCATTTGTGGCTGCACCGAACGAGCGGTACGACTTCAAAGCGGAAGAAGACCAGCTCATTGAAAACTTCATGCATTCTGGACTACTTGATACGTCGTTACATCTGTCGGAAGAACAACAGTTCGTTAGTCGTGCAGATATGGCAAAGTTACTTGTCGGTTATACTCGGAAGTTTGACGTGACCGTTGAACATGTCAAAGAAGTACCAGAGATTGTGAGCAAGAAAGACGAGGTGGTGCTTCCGGTTGACGAGGTTGTCAGTAAAGTAGCGACTGCGATAGGGGCAACGGGGGATTACTGATGAACTTACGTTGGCCTATCGCCGCGGCGGTGCTGTTCTGTATTTATATCGCCGTCAGTACCAGCACCCGCACTGCAGAACGTCGCGAGACCGCAACCAGTACGTTCAGAATGTGCATTGACCGCGTAGACCCGAACAGTGACACTTATCCTGATGCGGTGGATGCGTGTCGTAAAGCGGTTGCCATGATACTCAAAGAGGAAAATTAATGGAGAATTTAACGCCGATTGAGATAGTGGCGCTATTGACCCTAGGTTACATGGATTTGATTTTAACCCCATTAATTATCGAGTGAATAAATGAAACTACAAACCGAGGTTAAGGAAATACCCGCACAAACCGTGGCATCCGCGAGTGGACTGATACTGTCTATACCGTGCGACGAATTTAAAGACTCGACCCGCCCCGACGAAACGATATCGTTAGCATTACGTCGCGGACACGTTTTCTGTGAATTCGACGCGCCTGTGATTAAACCATGTCAATCGTTCGGGGAAGTAAAGGCCGCCATTGAACGGATACGTTGTATTGAACTCGTACGCGTTTGCGGTTATGTATCGAACGTCTGCTATGGCGTTGTCGATGGTTACTTTCAACTCCGCGGTGAATTCACACCACACGGCCCACTCAAAGCGTTAGCGATTGAAGTGATGCGTGCAGGCACCATCACGATTTCTCCACGTATAGAACTCGATGGACATGGGAAGATTGTTTGCATCCCATCTTTCGATGTTGTGGCAGAAGAAACCCCACGTTATCAATTTCTACGTACGGTGAAACAATGACGAAGCTCGTTTCGTTTTCAGCAGGGTTGGATTCCACCTGGATAATGTATCAGCTGTTGTGCAAAGCACCGGCCAATGAAGCGCGACATGTCCGTCCCGCATATTTCTCCATGTGGAATGGAGGTAACGCGAACTTCATGGAAATTCTTTGTAGTGTGGCCATTGTTGAACGGTTAATGGACAGATACCACGCACAAACCGATCGTGTTACATGGGCGGTGCTCGGGGAAGAGAACTTTCCGCCTGTCGTTAGCGCCGGATACGCTAACGGCTGGTCGCCTCTGGTTCAGCAAGGCAATGTTGTTAACGGCCTCGCTAAACTGATGTGCGACATCACACGCAAACAGCACCACGCCTATGCAGTTGTTGGCTGGAATAAGCTAGATGCGTTGGAGAATAGTCTAGAGCTGGGAGATTGGACATTAGACGAGTACGCTCGCTTAAAGAACCTTTATAGCGAACTGATGTATTTCCAAGATCATGCCGGTCGCGTTCCGCCGCTTCTAACACCTGCGTGGGATAAAGAGAAACTGGAAATGTGGCAGGAGTTGCCGGAAGACATTCGTAGATTGGTGCAGGTCAGTAACTACAACAACTACGAATTCGCGATAGACCGTGAGAATAACGTGCTTATCGTTTATGCCCATCCGTCGGCAAAGTCGCAGAATTATCGTAGTCTTGGTATTACACCGTGTGTGGGATGGGAGATTAAAATCAACGATGCTTACAGACGGGTATGGTGTTCTGCTCTCGGTAGTGCTATTTCTGCTATGGGTTTGGACGTACCGACTTTTGCTAACTTTAAGGACCCGAAAAGAAATCACACAACCTTTACGGTAACTGAAGATACCGAAAGACTGTTTATCACGTCATTTACAGCAGAAGAGTGGTGCGAATATGCACCGCATTTTAAAGCGCTTCAGGAGAAAGAAAAAGAGAGAGCGAATAATGCCAAAGCAAGTAAAGCTGTGGACGCTCCAACTGGCGAAGTGGCGGATAGCTGAAAAACGGAATTTGCCAAAGCTGGATATAACGGTTAAGTCGGGTGCCAAATATTTGGCACCCGACTGGGACTTTCTGATGGACTACAAGAAGTCTGACAAAGGCCCCGACGCAGAAGCTGCGTATACCAAACGCTACCTGCAGAAACTTAGTCGGTTGTTTGATGAAGACACTGATAAGTTGATAGAGATTCTCCGCCAGGGCGAGGTCGTACTAATGTGCTATTGTCCACCGGGGAAATTCTGTCATCGCCATTTATTGGTTTCGTATCTTATCGAAATTGGTGAATGGTTCGGCTACGATGTTATCTACATGGGCGAGCTTGACGCCGCCAATCTTAAGGAGAATTAAAATGTACTTACTTTCAGCAGGCAGTATCAGTCAGAATGAAATTCACGAAATCGAAGGCAGACTGGCACAACATGGGATTGAACTAACGGTCGTCCTCAGCGGTTCGCTCGATTACTTGGCAATCGTGAGTGACCCTGTGTGGGATGGTAAAGACTACGCTTTTAAATTGACGAAGGCGACAGGAGAGGCTGTTGACCCGGAGGTGGTGGGTATCGTTAAAGAGCGGTTAGCGGCAGCCGGCTATCGTCCTCATGAAGACAGTGATCGTGTTGTTGTGACACTCTCAGCAAAATACCAGCCCAACCCGCCTATCCTGGCGGTGAACCGTATTCGCTGGGTAACGACAACAACGTTGAACTTCCTCTACTCTTTATCCGCAGGTGCCAACTCATGAAACTGTTAATGCCGAACAAGCAACGCCCCGAAACCCACGCTGAACTCGAATGGATTCATGCGTTACGTAACACCGTACAACAGGCGGCCCGTCGTTTGGATTGTACTGCGGAAGAGTGTGAATACGAAGTATTCTTACGTTTCGCATTTGTTGCTGAAGCGTATCGTTTTGCATTATTCCATGTATTGTTTGCTGATGACACCACTGCTTGCGCTGAGTATCTGGAAAACTGCTGCAAAGTTTTCCGAGGTGAAATGGAAGAAATGGAGTTCGTCGACGGTGGCCTACCGGAATATGTTCGTAACGGCTTCGATGCTATCTTAGAAGAAGCCCGCCAGGTCATGCTAGTCAAAGCGTATTCTCTTAATCAGTTGCCAGGCAACACAACCATTCATTAAGGATGAAGAATCTTCTTCGTTGTTGAAAGTCATTATTGCGATCGTTGCCATCGTTTACGCACTTTGTAAACTCTGGTAACTGTAAGACCACCACACGATCATATGTGTGGTGGTTTATTTTTTTTGTTTCTGGAGGCGTTAATGGCAGACCGCTATCAGCCCGACCTAACACTCTCGTCGAAAGCGCTTGTCGTGGCGTTGATTAATCACGATAACGGCTTGTCAATATCACCTGATGAGATTGTGATTACCGGGGTAAGTCCTATCGACCTGGGTGTTGAAAGTGCACGCTCTTCGCAAGCGTTTATTGCGAAAGCACGTAAACCTAACGGCAAGAAGGTTACCGTCTATTACGACCGTCTAGTCGCTAATAAAATTATCGACCCGCAAGGACCGATACTGGTTACTGTAGCTCCCGGCGACACCTATGCTGATTTAGCGACAGTTGTAAACCAGTTGTGCGGTTTAAACTTGTCACGTGAAGACATCTCGACGGGGGTTATTACACCAACAAACGAGCCGTTGATTGCACCGATGAGTGACGATTCACCGGCTTGGACGGCTACCTTTACTTTCACGGCGTTTAATGAAAAAGAAGCTGTGGCAAGTCTGGATGAAGAAACTGTTTTATGCATCGGTGATGATGCAGTGTTAACCTACGGAGACGATGCATAATGGCAACTGTAGTCAAAAAGAAACGTTTGCATGAACTCGATTCTTACGACGGTGATAAGTCGAGCGCAGTAGCGCTTATCAGCGTTGATGAAAAGGAGTACAAACTTCCTCTCAGTGAAATCGGCGGTGGTGGGGCAGATGCAAACCCTATCCAAAACTTATCCGGTGCTGACGGTGTCGTTGAAATAGATCCCAATATTGCGGACGACTTCATTATCCGTTTAGGTGACCCCACCACTGCGCTTTCTATCACACCTATTACCGACCCGGTTCCGGGTACGCGATATGAATTATTACTGACGCTACGTCAGGGTACCGGTGCAAACAAAATCACCTGGCCGGCTTCGGTTAAATGGCCTAACGGTGCAGAACCTCCGTTATCGTACACGCTAGACGCCGAGGATGTGTTGTCTTTGTCATCTACGGATGGCGGCACAACCTGGAAAGGGGCCATTTGCGGAACAGGATACTAAGCCATGCGCAAATTTAAAATCTCTGCTAAACGACATGCGCTGAACTACGCACTGTCGCTGGCTTACGGACATCAGGACTTTGTTCGTCGAAACACCGGCTTAACTAACGACGCCCACAATGACCATTATCTGATTAACCCAGAAGGGGTGCTATCTAATAACCGTCATTTCATTGCTGACTCCATGGCAGTGTATCAACCTAATGGTGACGCCACCACAGAAGGTCAATCGTTGCTGATTATTGGCTACTGTCACATGTACATTGCTACCAAAAACCAGATGTGGTTAGATGCGGCGATTCATGCATGGGAAGCGTACGCTACCTACTATTACGCAGGTCAGGCCATTCCCGATTCACCGCAACGATGGATTTGTAACTGGCTAGTTAACGGTAAAGAACCGGTGCTGGCAGACTATCCAGTGCATCCGACCGAGCCAACCCACGGTGGTTACAAGTGTGTACCGGTAACGTTTACGAACGGGCGTTGCCAGATACCCCAAGGAGCACCATTCTTTGGTGAGTATCTGAACAATTTCTTTTCTGCGCACCGTGGCCATCCTACCTGGGGTGCGGTTAATGCTGACGTACAGAAAATTAAGGAATCGGAAAACGGGTTAATTGACTGGTCTAAAGTCCCCGATTACTTAATCACCAATCCAGAGAAACCTTACGATGTAAAAGCGTGGGTGGACTGGAACAGGATGTTAAACGACCCAACCGGATATACACCAATGTGGGGCGGTTCTACCTCGAAAGGTCCGCGGTACGAACCTGACTGGTTTGTTGTGTGGACGGGTGAGAAGGTTAAAGACGGCGACGTCATCGAATCCGGTTTACCTGATGCCCAGAAAGGAACCGTACAATTAAAGGACACCAGTATTAACGGTGTATATTTGATTAACTACGCTTCCCAGGTACCTGTAGAACACGGCGGGTATTTGTTTGGCCGCAATGAGCCGTGGCACAACCGTCCAGTTCATACCCCGTTAAAAGGGTCTGTTAACCAGATGGGTAACGCGGCAGATGCGGAAGTGTGGTTTATTGATGCCTGTTATCTGCTCTGGCGTATCACAGGTGAACCGCGCTATAAAGCCGCACTAGACTCTGTGTTCTATACAGCGCATGAATACACGTATATCGATGCGAAGGACAAGTTTTTCCGACGTTCTAAGCTAGCCGAAACACCATTTACAGATGGTATCTCGTACGACTATAAATACCCCAGCACTGTTGAGGTCGCTTACAGTCGTGATGAAAATGGTGATATTGTGTTCCGTTCTGAGAAAGCTGTGCAGAACTTTATGGAACAGCAAGCCGTGCGTTTCAGGATAAACAGTCAATCGAAGTTACGTGTGACGTATGGCGGTGTTTGCGACAACGGTGATGCGCTTGCGTGTAAAGTGATGGTGGATATCAACCCCGTTAAAGCGGATACTGAAGAAGTAAACTGGTACGGCTGTACGCTTCCAGGATCAACATCGATGGAAGTAAAACAGCATGACATCGGTTTAGGGCATCTGGCCAGAATGACTAATCCGGTCAACGGTGAAGATTACATCATTGCCGATGCGCGAGCATGTTCAGATTACGGTGGGTGTACGTGGCAGGAGAAGTTTGAGAGTAACATCTACGATGGTCGTTCAGGCACAATCGTAGAAGCGTTATTCCCGAACGACGATGCGGGCTTCATTATCGGTTTCTGGTTAACCGATGCTGGAGTTGCGCCCCCACAGTCAATTGTCTATCGTGCTGATGCCGATTTCAACTTCCGTTTCGAAGATACCAACAAGTGGCGTTGGTGGTGGATGTTGCCCGCGACTAACGGGGAATGGAAACAGGTTATTATTCGCCCTGAAGACGCAACACTCTCGGGCTATCAACCTGACCACGATACTGATGTCGAAACAAAACCGTCTGCGCCAAACTACACAACTATCGATCAGGTAACCATACTGCCCGATTCGGCTGTGGAGAATGCGCACTTTAGCTGGTATTGCGTAAACGATGTCCCGCCACTGTTTAATGCAGATGATGGCTGGACATTAACGTTTCGCATCGCAATTCGGGGAGGTTCTGCATTTACGGGTAAAGTGGGCGATTGTACGATAAAAGATTACCGTCTTGACTCGCTCGCGTATTGTCCAGGAACGATACCGTTCTCGAACATTTATTCGGAAGGAACGTATCAGCTAGGTGCATGGCACGGGATGCCGTATCCTGGCTATCAGTATCCGTTTATGTACACCATACACACCGATGATCGCTACAAAGACTGGCTCTTAAATCAGATTCGGTTTATGCACGATTCACAAACCAACTACCAAAAGCAGATAGGTGAGTTAGGTCCAGGTTGTGCGGCGTATATTTGGAACCGTTGGGATAACTACTCTTACGGCCCGGCAGATACGTGGACAACGTTCCATTGGGGCGATGGACATCCGTGGGCAGGTTATCAGCCGCGCGCGTATAACGCCGCTGCGCGTTGTTGGTACGAATTAGTTGTGCGTGGTAAAGAGGTTCCACCTGAGCTAGTAGTGTACGTTGAAAATTGGGCTAAGTGGCTCGTAGGGTTCTTAGACCGCTTTGACAACCACACGCCGAATGAATTCCCTACGGCACCAAATAAACCGGTGTGGGTAGAGAACGATTTCACAGCACATATGTGTGCGCTCTGGATAGCAGGCAGCGCTTATGCAGCAATGGCTGGCTGTACAGTGGAAGGGTTGAGCCGTATTATGGATATGGGGATGAAAGAGATGGGTGACAACTTCACCGTCACAGACATTCCAGGAAAAGCCATTAACGGTGCCTGGTCTCCGTGGGCAAACCCTACTACGGATAACGGTCAAGCCTTTGGGTTTTATACCGGGGAAGTGATGCGTGCAATCGGCTTGTATCTCCTCTATAAAGAACATGGTGCAGGGCATGATATCTATCACGACTTGGCAATCCCCGACCACACAACAGCTTCACTTGATATAACGTTTACTATTCCAGACGATCCACTCGAAACTAACTAAGTGTATACCAGCTATCCTTCGGGGTGGCTGGTGCGCTTTATTTTATTTCAGATAGATGTTATCTCAGTGAACCTCTGAAATTTACGTTTCAATCAGAACTTATGTCATGTATTAAGGAGCAATTAAAATGTCCAAAGTCTATCACATAGCGGTATTGCGTCAGGCAACTGACCTTGAAGGTGACGGTGAACTTCGAATGCAGGAAGTCATTCTGAGCACTGTTAAAGAACTTAACCAAACAAACAATTTCGATGCACGCTTCGAAGCGTTGCCTGTAAGCCGTAACGCTTTCTACGGCAGTCAAATCCTGGCAACCCAGTTTGCGATGGCTTTAAGTGACTTGCGCAATAACCCTAGTCCTGAAACCGCGGCGAAGATGAACAAACTGTCGTTATGGATGAATAACCTGGATGCTCCCGCAACATCCATTGTAAATGGCTTGGGGGCGGTTAATGGGTAGAGTAATCCGTGTTGCCAGACCAATGCGTCTCAATAGGACGCCGATGATAAATCGTGATATCAGTGAAGCTGTAAAACAGTTGTCGAATATCGACGGTTACACCTTTAAAGTGATAACACTGTACGACTACCCAGAAGGCAAAGTTCCGCAAGAGGCGCTGGATAAATTCGTTAATGTATTAGACGATTGCCTTAAGAGCCCAACGGACGTAAATCTTATCAAACTAAACACCATGTCCCTTGAGCTGTACCGGCTGCGTAAAATGGGCATTCATGCTCGCATCGGTAAAGGTGACCAAACGTTGGCCGAATACTGGGCTAAACAATAAGCTATTTTAAATCCTAAGGAGCATTAAGTGAATATTACCATGAACCTGTACACCAAACGGGAACGTAACGTTTTAGAATCTGGCGTTGCCCCAGAAGTATTGGCTGCGGGGGATATTAGTATCGACCCACTGAAAGTGAAAGTCGCGGAACTGTTCCCTCGTGATGAATGGGACATCTGGTATTTCCGTTGTTCGTCGGTATTGAACGCAATCAAACAACTGTCTGATTATCAGCCCGGCCCTTACATCGGTACCTGGCACTGGTATGTCCCACGCACCCCAAACTTCCTCTACTTGCACGATGACGATAAACGCACTCATATTCGCACTGTAGCGACGCCTGAGCGTTTGGAGCGTTATCTGGGGTTAATCCACGACCGTCCTCGTAACGAGCTGCAAAGCATCGTAGAGGTGCTCAGACAGGTACCTTTAGACGGTATCCTGGAACTGGACATGAAAATTGCCGATCGTCCTCGCCACTACTGGGAATTTTCCTGGGTAGATGCGAAATACGAAAACCATAACGTTATCTATCTGAAGCGTTAAGGGGGACAGGATGTTGAACTGGTTACTTGCGCTGATTAACAAGCGACAAAAACAACTGTACGAAGAAAATCGAGAATTAGCTGCCGCTATCCGTCGTGTACAGGCCGATAACTTGCAGTTAAGACACGACCTCGCGAAACTAGGTGTTAACGCGAGTAGGCTTTGCACGCACATTAGCCGCTGCCACGATATCATCGAACGTATTGGTCACTACCATCTTACGTCTCCTGCGCGTCGCGTCTATGACGCGGCCGTCCAGGGATTAAAAGATACCAGGAATGCGTACGACGAGATGTTAGAAGAGTTTAGCAAACGTGAGGATAAATACTAATGGAAATGCCAACGAACACCGACTTAGCACTGGCAATCGAACACATGAAAAACCATCAGCTGACGTTACTGAATGCAGGCACAGAAGGGCAACGTCAAGGGTATGCGCTCGTTGCAAAAGCAGCGTTAGAACTTAACAAGATTCTACTCGCTAAACTTTACGGGCTGGAAAACAGCGTGCTCCATGCGTCGCACCTGGGCGAAGCCAGCGAGTTAGTTACGAATGTGCGGCTGTATGCAAGTCGTGAAATGGAACGTTTAACCAACGAATGGAATGTCCAGTGTAACAGCGAGCGTGCTGATAAAGATCCGCGTAAAGTCGCACTGACGCCGGGCGTGTACATCAAAGACGGCACCATTGACGAATACAGCGGATTTAAATGATCGGCGGATAAGGGTGATTGTGAATGGTAACCATAGACGTAGCTATCTCTATCGAGCTTCAACGCATCGGTGTAGGTACACTAAAACTTCGTTATCGTGATTTACCGCATTACAACAAGATGTTTGATGTTGGGGTGATAAAGTTTTATAACCGGTACGGGCCAAGAGAACTATGTCTATGGTTTGTCGAGTTAGCGATAACCTACGGCGAGTTTTATCATCCTAATACACCGCATGTCAGACACGTGTCAAGAGGGCACCTGGAAACCTCCAGAGAGTTCTATCAGCGATTGTATAGCGTGATGGAGGAGTCCGCACCCATCGACTATGACGTGCCACCTGAACTGTTATTAATCGACCATGAAGGAGAAGCTGGTGTCTATTTCATTACAGGGATTGACCATTCACGAGATTCAGAAATATTTACTCGAGGGCGGAAAACTGACTGACGACTATCAAACCGCAGATATGTTGCTGCAGTCATTTGTGCCGCTACGCGCTGAGTATTACGAAATCGCGTTCCTGGGTGATGAATATTGTGTCCGCACGCAAGGACGTGAATACGAAGCAGTACGCGTTCCACGAACACTCGGCGGCGTGATGATACTTATCGCTAATATCGAAGCACTCAATGCGAAATGTGCGTTATACATTGCACAAGGAGGCCGCAATGGGTTTTAAGTGGGAACTGTTATCGTTAGCAGAAGTTCGTAACAGAATCGATAGGGCTATTGCAAGGAGAAAACATGTTCGGCCTGTTTCAGGAGAAAAAACAATTGCGCCGCCAATTAGAAATACTGGAATTGGAACTCAGCCTATCAAAGACTGAGTTAGAAATTTCGAAAGAAGCGTGGAAGAGAAATCTTGATGAATCTTTCGAAGAACGCCGTAAGCTTACACGACTACTTTCTGAGGAACAGTCTAAGAACCGGAAACTCGAAGATGAGCTACGGGATGCCCGACGAGATGCGGATCTGCGTGACAAGATGTTAGGATGGAACCTGGGTGCCCTAATCTATTTCATAGAGCAACGTTGGGAACCAAAAACACTCCTTGAGTTGCTCTATGAAAAACTCTCCTGTGTAGGTAAACGTTCTGCGGCCATCGAGTATTTCCGTAGTCACGGTTTCGAGGTAAAAGATGAGTAAAATGAACACGAAACGAACGTCAGTCGTGTTCCAGCAGGGACGCGCACGACTCTATAAAGGTAAGAAATGCGTCGGTACCTTTAGGTACCAAGAGAACCAGCTTATCGTCGATGTTGTTATCCTTGGACTGGCTGCTAAGTGGACACCTCTGCAACGCACGTTGGCTAGGCGTGCAATGGCTAAGCGCCAACGGGACCAGATAAGGGCATTCAATAAACCGTTTCCTATCGAGGCGTATGCGGTACAACCTCGCCATTCGCATATCTCCATGTCGCCAATTATCTCAAAAGTTAGTGTAGTTGACTTAAACAAAATGTTGGCAGTAAGGCCATAACGTCACAACCCCTTAAGGAGTATTTAAATGTTAAAGCCACGCAAACAGAAACGACTACAGGTCGTTAAGATTACCAAGTCACGTTCTTCACGTGCTGTCGCCGCCAATGCGTACATTGGCAAGAAACTGATTTACCGCGTTAATTGGGAGCTGATGGTCAAAGTGGCTAAGCATCTCCGTGATATGGTGGATGCGCCGGACCAAGACAAAGGCGACTATTTCCAGCAAAAGAAAATTTATCGGGACCTGTTCCGTTTAAACCAAATGGAATGGGTGCTGAGTTGGGTGCCGGGTCGTGATACGCTGTATTTCATGCGTAAGTTCCCACGCCCTATGCCGAAAGAAAACATTAGCGTTTTCTTAGACAAACTAAAACGTTTTAATGGTATCGGCATTAACGCTAATAAAGAGCAAGTTTCTGCTACAGTAGCAGCCCGGAAACTCTTACGTGATTACGTGGCCGATTGACTTGAGAGGCACTTATCCCAAAAGCGGTCAATAAAGCAGCACCCTACTCCTTCGGGAGTAGGGTTTCTTCTTTTTTTGTCTAGTCCGATTACAATTATTTTCAGATATATATTACTTAGGTGAGAGTTAACCATTAACTCTTATCTAATCGACCATTATCTTAAGGAGTTTTAACATGTACATTCTGAATAACGAACTTACTAAGTACGCTAGCAAAAACCCGATTATGATTTCTTTCCTAATCGTGATGGCGGCCAACAAACAAGACCCTAGCGAATTCACTACTGAGGTCTTCGAAGAGATTATCGCTAACGCCAAAGAAGCCACGTTCCAGACCACAGAGCCTACTCGTGACGAGTTCCCCCTAGGTGAAGCCGGCGATGTAATGTTTAACGACATGGTTGCTTCGTACTACATCAATAGACGTGGTATGGAAATCGAATACGATGAACTTCCTACTAGCAGCTTTGCTGAAATGATTCGTGATTATCGTCGTCAAGTTGTCTCTGACGACATCGTAAAGAAATACATGGCACAAATCAGCCCATTCAGTCTTGAATTCGAAAACCGTGCAATCGCCTTAGCGACGCATCGCCTGCGTTTAGAAAAAGAAGTACACTAACAATAACCCGGCGGGCAAAGTCCCGCCAATCAACCTGCAATCTACAAAAAAGGAATATCCCATGCGCAACCTCTTCTCCAAATCTGAAATCAAACCTGTTGTTGAAACCACCGCCAAACGTAAGCCTGATATGATTGACCTGCTGCTGAAAATGTCTGCAGCAGAAGCCAAAGCTTTCATGAAAACAATGAAAGACGGCGATAAAATGATTGACAACGTTGAAGTAACCTACGGTGTTAAAGACCGCCCAAAGAATAACGGCCTTGTGTGGGTCTGTTAATCGACGATTGAGGATAAAGTCGTGAACGTAATCAAAAAGCTGAACGGCGACACTTTCCATGCTCTGATGCCGAAGGGTGCACGTATTCGGATAAACAACAAAAACAAACCCTATAAGACGGACTACACGTTCGACACCACTGACCACGCATTCGGTATCTGCGACGAAGGGACGAACGATGTCAAATGGATTATCGTGGTATACGAAACGTCTAGTGGGTATAAGTTCTGGGATGCCTATGAACTGCAGAAGGGCTATTGGTGGTATGTCAGTTGGGAAGCTTTCAATGACAAGGTATCTTATTCGTGGAACGACTTCCCGCACTTTTGCTGGGATAGTTGGTTTCATGATTGCGGGGATAAGATTTCTGATCTTGTCCAGGAACTCTACAAACACTACAAAGAACACAATGGAAACTTCGTCTATCCTGAATGGGAGCAGTCGAAGTCGTGAAGAAAAGGGAGCTTCGGCTCCCCTTCTTTTTTTGTTTCCTTTTCTTTTTTTGTTTGCTCTTGTTCGAATTCTGGTACGCACTACGCTTTTAATATGCTGGCAGGGGGTCTAAAAATCTTACGACCTCAATAATCCCTTAACTCGAGTTAACGCGATGTCTTTTACTTCAAAACAGAATCTGCTAAAACTCATCAACGAAGAGAATAAGATAAGCCCACCGCTTACCTTTGACGATGTTGATATCGGACTGCCGGAGGTTGTGTCAGTAGACGGTCGTGATTCGGAGGTAGTCCTTACCTCGAAGATGCGCGGTGATGAAGGTACGCAAGTGATTGTGGACTACCATCGTCGTCCATTAGAGGACTACCTTAAAGGCGATGTTGCCTTTGGAGACGAGGACGTGCAAACCACGCACGACTTACTCGCGGCGATTAACGAGCGTTTTAATCTGTCTATCTTACCTGAGGATATCGAAGATAACCCCATTGATGGACAGACGCACACAGTCGTTGCTGTTGAAACTTCCCACGAGTGGCGAAGTCAAGCGGTCATCGAGCTGAAACCTGCTACACCTCTGGCAGAAGTAGTAACCAATACAGAGTTGAGCGGTCTTCTGTACCCGGATCACCAGGACATCCAGTTGGGTCAGGCGTATATCTATTCGCGTGACATCGATTGTAGCCACATCTCTCGTTTCCTGAGCCTCTTAGCGGTCGGTATCGAGGTAGATGACACGGCGTTGGCAATCGAACTCAACAAATGTGTTCCTGAGATTTGGGTAGCTGAAGATACCCCATCCCCGTATAACCTGCGTGGTGCCACTGTCGTATTCGACGGCGTACCTGCAGACTTGCCGGGAGCAAATACGGCGTTCGCGAAAGTCGTGTCAGTGCAACTGACCGATAAATGTACGAACTTCCAGGGCAGCCTCAACCTACACTTTAACAACTAGGAGGGTATAGGTGTCTATTTACGATAAGCCCTCGAAAGAGATGTTGTTAGATGCTATTAACCGACAGAATGGATTAACGGCCAATCCACTCACATGGGAGCAGGTTGCAACCGGCTTCCCTGAGTCTGTCCAAACGCCTGGCGCTGACCGGAATACACGTGTACTCTTATACGGGTTGAACGGCAAGGGCTACAAAGGCAACGTTACGCTCGAATACGACCGTATCGAAATGGAAATTCTGTTCAGGAACGTAATACCGGTAGTCGTTGCCGACCCGGTAAATAAACTCTCTGAGTTGTTGCCGTTTCTGAATGCGAAATACGGCTTGTCTTTAGTTGCCGATGATATCGTTGACCAGTCAGTAAAAGATTTGGGAGAAAGCTGGTTAATCGATGTGACTATTAAGCCCGGTTGCTTGGCCTGGCAAGGTGGTTTCCGTTTACGCTTTGCGAAGTTCTTCCCGAACTTGGCGGATGTGGTGACGGATGTTGACCTCAGCGCAATAATCGCACCGTTCGTGGTTGCTAGTAAACCACAGGCCGAGTATGTGGCGTATGGTTACGATTGGACTGAACTGCAAAAACAGTTCACCACCGATTGGGTTTACAACCGTGCAATCACTGCAGCGGATGTTGAGTTGTTGAATGAAGTGGTGCCATTAAAGTTTGCATATGTGACGGGGGCGAATGCGCAACCTGAACAAATTGCACTCCAAGGTGCACGATTTATGGGGATAACTTCAGTCACACCGAACGATAGTTACAACCCCGATTATCAGCGTGTGGCGATTATCAAGCTAGCTGCGGACAGCAACTACGCCGGTAATCTCATCCTTCATTATCTCCCGATATAAGGATTTTGACATGCCACTTTTAGCCACAGCTGAAAAGATTATTATCGCGGAAGTTAACGTCGAAAACAATCTCGATTTAAAAGTCGAGGATGTTGTTTTTGGTGTCCCTGCGATTCCAACGTCTGACGAAGACTTGGCAAAAGCTAACGGTCACAACGCGATGGTGCGCATTCAGGCATTGGCCACGGCTAATGCTATCGGTGCCACTACCGTGTATTACGATCGTGTTGACTTCGCAGACATGTTTACCGATCCGGACGGGATTCAACCTTTACGTGTTCCTGCGCGTCTCGACGCTGTTTACCAGATGCATGACGTGGTCGGGTTAATTAACCAGTATTACGGTCTCAGCCTTAAACCCGCAGATGTGGTGAATACCGAAATCGACAGGAAGACATGGCGTGTGGATCTGATTGCCACGCCCACTTCTTTAGGTTGGATAGGGCAACAACAGGTACAGCTGTTACCAGGCGATGCGTTGCTTCCTGCAAACTTCGAACCCTTAACAGTGACACCTTACGAGTATCCGTATTTCAACATCAAGGTCGGTCAAGGTGCAGTTTATTCGTATCCCTGGCGCTTTGATAATTTCGCGGAGGAATTTCAACGACTAGGCGCTGCGATAACCGCAGAACGTCTGGCACAGATTCTCAAAACGGTCACCGGTGATAACTGGACAACGTACCGTAACCCAATCGACTTTAACCTTCGTGAAGCCGTCGTCGTCTATAACGGGCGTAACAAAGCGGAATTACCAACCAACCCAGCAGTCGACAACGTGCTGATTGTGGAGCTGTCGTTGTACTGTCTGAATTTTGGCGGGCGTTTGTATTTGCACTACAACGACCCTGATTAATCCTGAGTAAAGGAAGTAAGAATGAAACCTTTAAACAAAACGTCCGATCAGCTGGTTCTGGATTTTATTAATGAGAAAAACCCAGACGCAGAACTGGAACTTTCTAAAATAACGCTCGGCACACCGACCCCTATTGTCGATGAAGGTGCCGATCGCAATACCAGCATGACCCTGACTGCGAAAAAGAACTCCGGGTACATCGGTACTCAGGACGTGACTTATAATCGCCTGGAAGGCAGTGCGCTGTTCCGTAATGTAACAGCATACCTCGACGTTAAACTGCCGAAAACCACCACCGACCTGCTGACGACCCTGAACACCCAATATGGATTGAAGCTGACCGAAGACGATATCGTTCCGGCGGCTATTCCGGAAAATACCAACCCACCGCTGACTAACCCGAACGATCCGGACCCAGCACCGGTTGACCATGTCATTACCTTCAAAGAAGACTGCTACGCTTATCTGGGCAGCATCCCGGTTAAAATCGGTGCTAAGCCTCAGGTTGGTGAACGTCTGAGTCTGGTGGTAACACAAACCAAGCTCGACGGCCTGGTTTACCCAGATGGTCCAAGCGAAGCGAAGGGTCAGGGCTACATCTACTCTTACGGTGTAGACTGCACAGCAATCGCAGCATTCCTGAAAGTACAGGCGAAAGGTGTTATCGCTGGCGACTCTGCATTCCCGGTTGAGCTGAATAAAGTTGTGCCGGAACTGTGGGTTGCATCTGATGAGCCTGCGGATTATAACCTGAAAGGTGCTAACGTGTTGTACGTTGGTTCTACTGCTGACGACGGCACTGCTTCAGGCGACGATCCTAAGAAACCGGTTGAAGGTGCAAACACTGCTTACAACCAGGTTCTGCTGCTGCAGCTGGATGACACTCTGTGCACCAACTTCCAGGGCGTCATGTACCTGCACTTTAATGCCTAATTAGGCCTCGCTGGGAGGAGGAAATCCTCCTCCTGGCTACTCCTTTCTTTTTTGGCCGAGGAGGCTATTATGGCTTTATATAGTCTGTCTCAGCGACAATATCTGTACGATGCGATTAATGCCGAAAACCCGGATGCTGTTCTACCGATGGGTTTAGACAATGCTATCATCGGTACGCCGAAAGCAATCACACCGACAGCAAGCGGTGCCAATACTGAGATTATCATTCGTGGTCGTCAAGGTCGTGGCTATATCGGTCCTCAGACGTTCCGTTATAAGCGCTTGTCGCTGAACGACTTATTTAAGAACATGACACCTCAGGTAACTGCACCGAATGCCTACGGTTGGTTGAACGTGGAGTCGAAACGTACTGCGTTTGCGCAGAACCTGAACGGTCGTTATGGATTAAACCTGGTTGCAGACGATATCCCAGAACAATACGTTTATCTGAACGTAAACAACACGATGCGTATTAACGCTAGCTGTATCCAATACACTGGCAGCATCACCTTTATGTCTATCCGGGGTAAGAATAGTCTCGAAGACCTCGTGGTAAACGACATCTTGTCGGCTTTGAACCACCCTGCAGCAGCAAGCACTGGTAAGAAATACATGGGCTTCTTGACGTACGGGGAAGACTTTACCGATGAAGTGCAGGTTATGGCCTCGTTTAAGAACGGGCGAATGGACGTAGGAAGTAACTTTGATTTGGGTTACACGTCCAATCTGATGGCCACATTGGTCGCACGTGGGGTACCGTCGTTTGATCCGACGAACTGCACAATTACCCGCTACAAAACGAGTGAGTTGGCGACCGCCAATAAAGCGTACGATAACGTATTGCTGATTACCGGCATTCAGAACGACCCGAAAGTAATCGGCGAGTGTATGTTGCACTACAACAACTAGGAATTAGCGAATGGCTATTTATCAACCTTCTAAAGACGTCCTGTTGGCAGCAGTGAACGCACAGAACTCGCTTGCTGTTAAGATGACTGACATCATCTGGTCCACGCCAAAGGACATCCGCGGTACGGAAAAGGAAACGCTGACTAACCGTAACACGCAAATTAAAATTACGGCAGATGGGGTAACGGGCTCTACCTGGTCGGGTAAGAAAAATGTCTTCTACAACCGCATGAAAGTCGAAGACTTGTTAGTGCTGATCGGTGACACGTTGGCGATCGGCCCATCCAACGAAACCTTGTATGCGGCCATTCCTGGACTGAACCAACGTTACGGTTTTGTTCTGGAAGAAGCTGACCTGCAGGACGCAGATATCGAGTGGAACGGTGATAAGACCGAAGGTACTGTGCGTGTTGTTGCACATCCAGAGTCTATCGGTTGGGTTGGACAGGCGACATTTAAAGTCGTGAAAGGTGATGAGTCGTTAGTCTCTGCAGTCACCACTAACGTCCTGACCGGTCTGAAATACCCGAACGGTCAGATGGGTTCCGAAAATGTTACTGCGGTCATTGCAGAGGTTTATTCCTACCCGTACAACTTCACCAAATACCGTGATGCTCTGCTGGCATACACGCCGGGTATTCTGTCCGGACAGCCGTTAACGGATATGGTTAACCTGCTGAAAGATATCACGGGTACTGCATGGGTAGCGACCACTTCCGCTTCCTACGGTTTGGCGGGCGCGGAGGTTATCAGTGTTGGTCTGAATGACCCTGTTGCAATGCCGACAAACGCGAAGTACAAGTATGCGCTGGTGTTGAAACTGCCTGTTACCTGTACCACCATCGTCGGAACGTTGTATCTCCAGTTCAACGATCTGGACGATCCAAGCGAGGTATAATTGATGATCAACTATGCTAAGCCGTCAAACGAGTTGGTCTTTGACCTCATTAACCGGGATAACCCAAACCTACCTATTAAAGCGTCGCCGGCAAACTGCTACGTGGAGAAAGTGACGCAGGTTCCCGTTAATGCAGCTTCCAACAACCGCAATACGTCGGCACGCTTGCGCGGTATTCAGGGTTCCGGATTTCGAGACGCAATCACCGTTTACTACGACCGTGTGAACTTAGCGCGGTTATTGCCGTGGGGTCCTTCTGTCCAGGCGCAGTTCGTCACGTTTGACGCTCCCAACCTCCACTCAGCCTTTTCGGTGCTCTTGGATACTTACGGAGTAAACTTCTCTGCAATCGATATCTATAACCTCCCACTGGCGGGTCCCAATACCCCAAATTACACCAATACACAGAACATCGTAGCGCTATCGACATCTCCGGCTTATATCGGTTCTGCGACGTTGCGTTATAACCGTGGTTTACCGGTACTAGACACTTCGGTGAAATCGGATGTCTTGAATGCGATTCAAGAGCCTATCTCGCCGTCTCTCGGTAAGAAGTGTATTGATTTGTTGACGTACGGTATTGACTTTACCGCGTATAAAAACCTACTGACAGTAGATGCTTCTGGCCTACCGCAGTGGGCTGGTTTGCGTAAGGTGTTGGATGACCTGGGTATTCCGAACTACGCGGGGCCACTGAACAGCAACACCGTTCAGGATGTGCCGACTTCCACCGCTCAGTTCGCTAACAAATCGTACGACCGCGTGGTTATCCAAACGGGTATCGATGAGGAAGGCGTGAAAGGCGTGGCGTACTACCACTATAACAGCTAAGTGTAGGGGCTCTTCGGAGCCCCATCTTTTGGCGATGCGGAGTCCCTATGCTATTTTACTCGAAGGAGTCGGCACTGCTTGTATACGACCAAGTCAATCGGGATAACCCTGATTTAGTTATTAAGCTGACGCCGGCTATCGCTGCTTTAACCAGTGGCCCAACCTCAGTTACGTTAAACCAACGTAACACCAAAGCTGTTTTCACCGGGTATCCAGGGACAGGTGTACAAGGTAATGTTACCGTGTACTACGACCGGATTAACCTGGCCACTTTATTTAATTTTGTGCCGACTGTGGCTATCAAAGACACAGTCTTAACGGTACGCGACGCGCTACCTGCAATAAACAACGCATTGGGGCTTACATTGGTTGCGTCAGACCTGCAGTCGCCTGATGCAAGTCTACCTAAACCGAGCGCTTCGCCGCAGACGTTGAAATTAAATATCTCAGGTAATTGCCCTGCGTTTACAGGCAGCTTAACGATACGTTATACCGTCCCGAGCGGTGCAATTTACCCCGATTCTGGACCTGGCCCTAAAACGTTGCTGCAAGGTAACACTATTGCGGGTTATTTCGGAACAACCACAACTGCAGAGTTGTTTACACACTCTCAACTTCTTAATGCCACTATATCGGCCGGTGCGTTACCACCGGTACATTCTGGTGCCGAAGGTTGGTACAAGTTCTTTTACCAGGGTAGGGTTATTTACTTCCCGATTAGTCCTGTCGCTAGCTCCATCTCCTGGAATACGTTATATACAAACGGACTCGTTTACGGAACAGACGATAATGGTAAATACCCTGCGGCGACGCCCGTTAACCAGGGACGCATCATTAGCTTTACAGGCGCAGACAATAAAAGGTTTTACTTCCGCGTTCGTCTACCTAGTGCTGGGAAAGACCCATACGTCAGCGGCACCCCAACGGCCGCTGAGTTAGCAGGTAGTGAGTTTGAGATGTTCAACTTTCTGTATAATGGAACGTGGGACAAACCGATTAACAGTTACTGGTCGCTGTTCTGTTTATTGAAAGATACACTGAAGACCAACGTCGCCAATCATCGCATGGCGACGTTGTCTGGAGCCAGTTGGACAAACTTAGGAAAATCATCGAGCGCAGGCAACTACTACTGGTTCCCGGTGCTAGAGTTGGTGGATAAGTCCACAGTTACCTTGGGTTTAGAAGATATCCATGGTGCGGTAGATTACAGTCTCCAACCGTGCAGCGTGTCCGCAGAAAACACATTTAGTCTCAAGCCGTTAGTGCTCGGTAATCCGGATACTACCGATTTCGAACCGGTAGTTGTTACTTCAGAAAACAGTTTCGCACTGCATCCGCCTGCTTTAATGCTGCCGAAGACAGTCGACTTCCAACCTATTGCAGCCGCCGCTGAAATGTATACGCCCCCCGACAAGACATCGTTAACGTCTCTTAACGGTGAACTGGACGGCTTTAAGTAGAGGTATCATCCATGTCTTTTACTTTGCGTTGGAAAAATCCAAACGTAATCTCTACGGTAGTAAAAATCTACCGTGATGTTAAAGATATCACACCAAGCGCTTTGCCTGAACTGATTGCAACGCTCTCAAACGGCGAGACAGAATGGCGTGATACCACCGCCACACCAGGCGCAACCTATTATTACCTTCTGACGGTAACCGCCAACGGTAAAACAGTGGCATCGTCTAGCCAGAAATATACCATTGAGATAAAGCGTGGGATCGGTCCAATGACTATTCTAAACGGTGACGACCGTTTAGGGTTTATGGGTGCGGTTCCTTACGACGAACAGTGGCTTCCGTCGCAAATGCCACCTGCATTTTTGGCGATGTTCCCTAACCTACTAACCGATCGTGTGGCGCTGTATAAGTTTACCCGAAACGGGAAGATCTATTACATGCTATCTAACACGTCGCAGTTCCCGAATACGCCTGTGGACTGGGCTTCCCTCTATCAAGCTGGTTTAGTCTATGGTACAGGCGATGCTGGCCCAGAGAACGGTCATGGAACGCTACCAGCCACTCCACAAGACGCTAAGATAGTCCACAAAGGGGATACGTACATTATGCGTCTTCCTCGCGGCCTGACGACGTCTAGCGAGCCGCCTGCGTATCCTTTCGTAGCTGACTATAATGGGAAAACCCACGATGAAATCGCTTCTCTAACCAACCCGTGCGAGTATAACGATTTACTTTACACGATGGTTAACGAGGTGCCGAAGAAACAACGTTGGGCTAACTGGGCAACAATCGGTTATACTTATCTGGGTCAGGGTACTTTGGGAACCTTGGCACAGTATTTCGGCGGTGGTGTTCTCTGTATGGAACACGACACCGCGGAAGACCGTGTGCTCCATCGTGGTATTTTTAACAATGCCGGTGGAACACCCGTATCCACGATTCAGCGTATAAACTATTTATCACCCACCACGAAAGGGCGTTACTACCCTATCTTTGAACTGGTCGAGTAAGGGGCAGTCATGACTATACGGTTAAGCTGGCCGTCTCAAGCCAGTAAAGGTCTTACCGCGATCGAAATCTACCGCAAGGAAGGATGGAACGCAACAATCGACGTTTACAACCCAGGTACACCCCACGCCACCTTATCCGGTAGCGCGGTAGAGTTCGTAGATAATATCGATACCCTGACGAAGAATACAACTTATCGTTACTGGGTAGCTTCTGTGAAAGATAGTGAACGACTTATCGGCAATCCGATTACGCAAGGGTTCTATCCGGACACTGGACCGGGGCCACAAACAATCCTGCGTGGCGATTGGGCGTCAGGCTATTTCGGTACGGTATCTAATACCGAGTTCTTTAATACTGCCGAGTTAAAACTCATGTTAACCGCGCAGCAGGCAAACATGTTTACTTACGACCCTCAGGAATGGCACAAGTTTATTTTCCGTGGGCGAATTGTCTTCTTCCCAGCGACGATGCATTCGAAAAGCAACTCGGTACAAATGGCGTATCAGTACGGCATGATGTACGGGACCGATGATGTCGGAAGTATTGTTCCGCAGGGAGCCACGGCGACTAAACAAGATTGTAAGGTCACGAAGGATGGTCGTACGTACCGTATCCGATTACCTTACGCAGTCCCGTACGACGCGGCACTCTCAGGACAGGATTACAACAACGGTGAATGGCGAAACACAATGGGGCGTTTATATCCCATCAATTCGCAATTCCCAGCCCTCGGTCTTGGTGCGATTGACTCACTTGAAAGACAAGGCGCGACTGCGCAGCCGAATGAGTCAGGTGCCGCTGTATTAGCTCCTTTGTGGAGCAACAACATATTCGCTTATGCGTATGGCACCGTGCCTATGGGGATTAGTAACACCGCAGGTGTCGGGAACTCGGCCACGATATTCTTTGCTTTTGAATTAGTCTTACCGTAATGGAGTAAATACCATGGGGTTGTATACAGAACCTTCAATGGAACTGCTCTGCCAACAAATTGTGCGTGACAATCCCGGTTTAGCAGGAAAAATCACCCCTGACTCCATTGGGGTCAGGGGTGTTCCTGTTGCGAAAAACGTTAACGGACGAAACACTCAGATTACGTTGGTAGGAAAACCCGGTAAAGGATTTGCTGGGGAAATAACGGTATATTACGACCGGTTGAATCTGGCCAGTCTATTTAAGTCTGGCCCGAATATGGTGAGTATTCCACGTAGCGCACAAACCCATGCGGAAGCGTTACCGGCGTTCAATGAATTGAACGGGTTGAACTTAACCGCGAGTGACATCACCAGTCCAAACGTTGCATTAATGAAATACGCTACGCCGGAAACTGTAACTCTGACGGCGCACGCTAACTCCTTGTGCTATACCGGGTCATGCAAGATGACCTATGTTTACGAACCGATTGCGATGTATCCGAAGTCGGGTCCTGGGCCAAAAGGATTAATGGCCGGTAATGAGTTATACGGATTCTTTGGGCTGGTAAGCGCGGAAGAGTTATTCACATCTGATGAAATGGTGTATGCCCTCTATAACGGCACCAACTGGCCTAACCGCTACGCTATCAAGTGGCTCAAATTCTTTCTGAATGGGGCGGTAGTGTTTGTTCCGACCCGTGCGATTTGCAACGTTACCTGGGCAGACCTGTACAACAAGGGTGCAATATTTGATTCCGGAGACGCAGGACCTCGCCCGAAGTCGACTTACACACCTGTCGATGTTGAACAGTTGAAATACATGGTAAAACGGGATGATGAAGGAACGCATTATTTCAGAATGTCTATCCCGTATTACACCGAGAACGCCGCCGCGCCTGATTGGAGTAAACCGCCGTCAATCACCTCTATCCTGTCACTGACCAGCAAATTGGGGTCGGTGAACGTATATGGGGAGTGGGGAACTCTTAGCACGACTGATGCTAACTTCCTGGATTACGTGTGGTTACGACACCAGTTCGGTGCCGACCAAGCGTATTACCAGTCTATCAGTGGGAGCTATCGTTCAAACACCTACATCTACACCTCTTCTGGCTTTTGGCCAATCCTGGAGATGTTTGATGTTGCCAATGAACCTGTGCCGTTGATTGACGAAGGTGCAGAATTAACATGGGCACCGTCCGTGGTTACTCTGACGGACATCGACCAAAATGAATCGCTTCGTGTGGTGCCTATTACGGAAACCTCCGCTGCAGCGAATCCACGTCCGTTAGTTTTCAACACCGACAACACCGAAACTGCCACCCCTGCCTGGCTGCGGGAAGCGTCATCAGACTCACCACGTCCTCTGCTTGCCGCGACGGACAATGATGAACGTGCATATTCCGTCGCGGTAACAGGCATGGCTAGCGTTAAGATTAGACCGATTATTCTCACGACTGACCAAATCGCCCAACCTTCAAAAATTACTCTGGGCGATACTAACGGTGAGTTGGATGGATTCCAATAAGAGGTAACGACAATGGCTTTTACAATTCGTTGGACGAACAATAACCCTGGGGCATCGACCGTGAAGCTGTACCGCGACACCAAACCTCTGGTGCGTACGGCATTACCTGAACCCCTGGCAACGTTCACTAACGGGGAAACTGAGTATACTGACCGAACAGCGATACTGGGGACAACGTATTACTACATGACCACTGTGACAGTGGGAAGCCGAACACTGTTCAGTCCGCAGAAAACAATTCTAATTCAGAACCGTCGCGGTATCGGCATCGTGGCTCCACAGTACGGTGATGACCGCTTTGCGTATTACGGGTACGTGACGTACGGTGAATTACCTAGCGCGGGTGATTATCCGCCAGGGTTTGTGGCCCTTTCTGGATACGACCCAACTGTTAAGCCGGGCTTGATGAAGTTCCAGCTAGACGGTAAAATTCTGTATCTGTTTAGTGGTCTTCGTGCGAACGGCAACACGCTGTATAGCCGTGATGCGATTTATAACGCGGGTTTGCTGTACGGTGTGGCGGGACCTGGTCCGGAAGGCGGTCATGGCGATTTACCTGACGTTGACCAGGCTGGGGAGTTTACGTGGTTGGGTGACCGCTATCGGATGCGCCTGCTGCGCGGTTTAACACTCGACAGTGAAAGCCCGGTCATGACACTCGACGCACAGTGGAACGGTAAACTCCATGACGAGTCGCCGTATACTGCCGATAGCGAATACAACCGACTCATCTATGGGATAAGTAGCTGGTTCCCAGAAAAGAAAAAAGTGATGTCCCTGATAAAGTGGTCGAACACCAGCATATTCGGAAGTGGATCGCTGGTGGCAGGCCGTGGGGCGCATTGTCAGGAGTTTGACCCAGACAGTAAGTTGGGGCTGACGCGCGGATGGGCGGCGGCGGATTCCACTGATACCGTGGATAACCTCCAGCGTATACAACATGTCCCTGGTGCGACCGGCGGTATTTGGATTCCAGTAATCGAGCTTATCGAGGATTAATCATGCCTATTACATTAAACTTTGCACAACGGAAGCCACAGGCGCTCGATAACATTGAAATCTATCGCAAGACGCCGGGCAACGCCACCATTGATGTTAATGCACCGGGAACGCCTCTGGCAACCCTTCCGGGTGACGCTACATCGTACGAAGACAACGCTGTGGAAAACAACACCACTTACCGTTATTGGATAGCTGCGGTTAAAGACGGTGAGCGTGTCTTCAACACCCCTACCGCCCAAGGGTTCTTTTTAGACACCGGGCCTGGCCCCCAGAAGCTGTTATACGGCGACTGGCACGCTGGATACTTTGGAACAGTAACGCCAGCAGAGTTATTCACTAACGTGGAACTGAACAGCCTCGTGGTGAATATGTTCAGTTCCGCCGTTGGTGCCTGGCATAAGTTCATTTACAAAAACCGTATTCTGTTTATGTCCGATAACTCGATAATATACGCTAGCCCGCAGTTCATTTATAACCAGGGGCTGATGTACGGCCAGGATGGCAACGGATATGTACCGGGCTGGGCTACTGCACGTAACCAACGCCGCACGGTGACGAAAAACGGTTACGAATACGTGGTGCGCTTGCCGTATTTGTTCGACTACAAATACTGGACGTCTTACGTTGGAAGCGGTAACACTGAGTTGTATCTCGACGGTGAGTGGTTTAACACCTTCGCGCGCCTGTACAACTACAGTGGGCAGTTTCCGCGCTTTGACGACCTTCCGGTCGGTTCAATCGATTCGGTTACTGCCCAACAATCTGCATTCTTTGCGGCTATGAATAACACGTCCAGTCAGTGGTACAACCGTCCACCTTACCCTGAGTCGCCGTCGTGGAGTAACTACGGTACCACTACAATACGCTCTATTGCGGTACTTGAACTCGTTCTGCCTTAACAGGAGACTTCATGGGATTGTATAGCGCACCCGAACTGGAACTGCTCTGCCAACAGGTTGTAAGGGATAACCCTGAACTCGCAGGTCGAATCAGTGCTGATTCGATTGGGGTGAGGGGTATTCCTGCCGAGACCACTAAGAATGGTCGTAACACGGTGATTACGTTGGTAGGTAAACCCGGTAAAGGATTCTCTGGGGAAATAACGGTCTATTACGACCGTTTAACATTATCAGATCTATTTAAAATAGCTCCGCGCGTCTACGTACCACAAACGGCCAAGACCGTGCGGGATCTTCTCCCAGCTCTACGCGATTTATACGGTGTTTGGTTATCTGATAGCAGTGTACAGTCGGTAGACGCGCCTATCAAATCGCTGGCAACGCCAACACGTATTAATTTAACCGCGTATAATAGCGTATGCTATCGCGGCTATATCCCGGTCGATTATTTGAATGAAGCCGTAGGGTACTATCCAGATTCTGGGCCAGGCAATAAATATCTGTTGGCAGGGGACAGCACAAACGGATACTTCGGTCACGTTTCTCAGCAAGAGTTATTTACCTTTGCTGAACTAAACAACTTAATTCGTCCCGAAGTTGCCCCAACGAAAATGACTTTCGAGTGGTTGAAATTTTTCAAGGATGGTAAGATTGTTTATCTACCGACTACCGGAACGTTAACAGCAACCTGGACGGCCCTTTATCAAGCGGGTGCCGTTTTCGGTACAGGGGACGCAGGTCCGTATCCAGACGGTATCGAACCGGTTGACCAGGCTTTGATTGTCACGAAAACTGAGAATAACAAGACGCATTATTACCGCGTCTCCGTTCCGGTTAGCCCTGATTTATCAAAGGCCACACCGTTGTGGCTTATTTCACAACTCGGTGACGGTTCTACGGGCGGCGACTGGGCAAATGACACCACGTTAACCAGAACCACCGTCTTCTTCACGCAACAACTGTTAACCGGGGGTAACCCTGTTAAAGTACAACGTTGCAATATGCGCGGTGGCTCAGTTGAATGGGTAACCCTCACAGATACCACTTACTGGTGGCCTGTTTTAGAGGAAATCAATAAGGACGACATCGTCTTACCTTTAGCTGATGTGGAAGGGGATGTTGTGTGGCGCGTTAGGGTTATTCCTAATGTACCATCACCACAACCTGATAGCATTCGCCCTCTTGCAGTCGAGGTTGCGACAACAGATGCGCCGAGACCTCTAGCAACAACTGCGGAACAGGTGGAAGAACCTATCAAGCCGATTGTGGTGGGTGAACCAAACGTCGATACTGCGCTGCCGTTATCGACCGTGTCGAGCAGCGTAGGTACAGTTAGGCCGATGGTTGTACTTGAACCACACGTCGACGCACCGCGTCCACTACCGCCTACTCAGGCAGAACCTCCACTTAAAACAGATTTAGCAACCGCGAACGGTGAGTTGAACGGCTTCTAAGGAGTAACAGATGGCTTTCACACTACGCTGGAAAAATGAAAATCCGGCAGGTTCAATTGTTAAGATTTATCGGGGTACGGCTAAAATAGATCCTAAGGCATTACCAGCCCCTATTGTAACGTTAAGTAACAACGAAACCGAATGGACGGATGAATCCGTTATTCTTAACACCCGTTACTGGTATCTTTTAACAGTAACTGTTAACGGCCGTACAGTAGCCAGCCCACAGAAATCCATTGTCATTAAGAACCGTCGTGGTGTGGGTGGCGTTGACCAGATTAACTATTCCGATACTGACGACTTGGCGTTTCTGGGGCAGTTGCCGTTCGAAGAACAGATGACCTATGACGCGTTGCCTGCGGGCTTTCGTGCATTAACAGGGATATCGGGCACGGGCACGCTAATCATGAACAAGTTTTATCGTCATGGTAAAGTCTATTACATGATGAACAACGGCGGACGATTTAACTCTACACTTTACTCATGGAATGACATTTATAACGCGGGGCTTGTGTACGGCGTTGATGGATTTGGTCCTGATAACGGACGTGGCGATTTGGCGGGTGTTGACCAGAGTGGGTTGTTTGAATGGCAAGGCGACACCTATCGGATGCGATTGCTGCGCGGTTTAACCGATGGGGACGAACCGACAGTAATGACGTTGGATGAATCGTTACGAAACGCAGACCATGATGACTTGGAATATGGTCGCTGCGAATATAACGACTTTGTTTATCCGTTCGCTGATTGCATCCCTAACAAACAAATGCTCCCCAACTGGAGTAATACCAGTCCGGCGTACATTTATGGGAGCGGTAGCGCTTACCAAGGAAAAGGTTTCTTGTGCCAGGAACGTGATCCTGAGTCGGGATTAGTCCTAGTTCGCGGGTATGCACCCCTCGATGCTAGTCTAGCTAATAATACAAAACGTAATCTTTCACAAGTTACGCTAATTGACAGTGCCGCGAAAGTCGGTCTGTACGCTTTCGTTATCGAGTTAGTGGAGTAAGCTATGTCGATTATCTTAAACTGGAAACAACAGCCAGGTCAGACTTTAGATTCCATTGAAATCTATCGTTACGTTAACCCTAGACAAAGTGTTAATCCAGTGGCACCGGGGGAACCCATTGTAACACTACCCGGTAACACAACGACGTACGAGGACACGACCACCGAAGCGTATAAAACGTACCAATATCGCATCGTGGCGGTAAAGGGCACTGAAAAGGTTATGGGGCTGCCGATTGTACAGGGCGACTTTCCAATGACAGGACCCGGCCCACAGGAACTTATTCGTGGCGACTGGCATCGTGGCTACTTTGGCACACTGACAAACGAAGAATTTATTCTTAACCATGCCGAGCTGAATGGTTTAATTGGCTTTAATGCCTGGAACCAAGCTCCAACATTGTTCCATAAATTCGTTTTCAAAGGACGCATTCTGTTCATTCCTGACACGGTGACCCGTTTAGGGACGACGTGGAACGAACAATACCAGCAAGGTCTGGCCTGGGGAACAGATGACTACGGTTTCCCGCCACGGGGCGTCGCTACCACTAACCAGCGTCGGACATTTAATAAAGACGGTTACGAGTATGTGGTACGTTTGCCTCGACTCGGAGACTACAGTTATGGGCACAGCACCTACCTAAGCAGCGGTGGTTATTTTCAAGATGGCGAGTGGCACAACACGTTCGCAAGCTTGTTCCGCTACGCGGGCGTCGTAAGACGTTTTGGCGACTTACCGACGCGCTCCGGCGGTAGTCCAACCGATTCAAGCTCAACATTGTTTGCCAACGGTTATGACAACGCCACCCCCTGGTACTATCGCAGCAACTCACCAGACTCACCATCGTACACCTCTTCGACCAATAGCGCGTCGGTAGTCCACGTTATCGAACTGGTTCTTAGCTAACAGGAGCTAATATGGGGTTTTACTCATCCACCGCACTTGAGCTGTTGTGTCGGCTCATTCAGCGGGATAATCCCCAACACGCAGGTCGAATCAGCTGGAGTTAAAGGGATAGCGTACTTCACCATAACAGCTAAAAATAGGCCCTTCAGGGCCTATTTTCTTTTTTTAGGACGTTGCAATGATCAACTATAACAAACCTGTCATGCAGCTGGTTTGGGATCAGATTAATCGTGATAACCCGCAGCTCAAGAAACCACTCAACGCAACCAACGTGGCGTTATTACAAGGTCCTTTAACCAATGCCTTGCGCGATGGCCGCAACAGCCGTATAGTGGTAAACGGATTACAGGGTGGCGGTTACAGCGGTAAGATGGACATCTACTACGACCGCTTAAACCTTTCGCAGTATTTTAAAGGCGTCAGTGTACCGGTTAAAGTACCTTATCGGTCGACGTCCTACCGCGACATCATCGACCGGATTTCCGCAGCTTGTGGGCTGGTGCTTACTGCTGACGATTTAACGTATCCTGACAGCCAGTTTGCAATGATCACTGTGGCAACGGGCGATCGGACGGTGGCGATTAAATCGGATAACCCCGCATTCACGGGTCACATTCCTATTAGCTTTATTCGTGAAGAGCCCAGCTTTGCCGACTTGTACCACACCACCGAAACCGGAGCTTGGGAACCCATGGATGTTTACAGCACGGTCTATCGACTCGACTGGAGCATGTACACCCAACAGATAATCAATATCCCGATGGGTACCCCGCTGCGACTAAACAGTAACTCGTACATGACCCAGTTCATCGCGGCGCTGTCGGCATGGTCGGGCATCCCGTTCACTATCGGTAATGCTGCTACTGATAACCCGTATGACCTCTATGGGTATGTCGCTACACGCAATAACAACCCAGGCTTAGACCCTGATATGCGTGGGGAGTACAATTACTGCGTGAAGTTGACGCCACCTGAGGATATGGGTAATCTCCGCCGTCCGTTCTTCTTGCACTTTGGTCCGAAAAATAACGTGGCCTATTTGGCGCAGGAAGAGGACGTCGAACGTTATGCGCGTTACATGAGTTTCCGGGAAACCAGCCCAAATTCGATGAGCGTCACGTTGTATCAAAACGAGTACGTGTTGACTCGGGCAGAATCGCCTGAAACTGCGGATGATTTAACGGGTTCCCCGTATGGCACTCGATACTGTACCGGGAGTATTCGACGGCTGATGCAACACGCGTTTCCGACCGAAGAGATGTTCCAAGAAAGTATTGCTAACCGACGTCGGGTACTGTACCACACTGCTTACACCACCACGACATCAGCTATTACTTACCAGGGACTATACCGTAACGGATACCAATCCAAACAAATGACGAGCCTCTACTCGAATTACTGTAACTATTTCATCTATTACGACCCAAGCAAAGGCGGCTATATGGTCTACAGTCCATATAGCAAAACCGCCCCGGTCCCTTGGTATCCAGCGCTATAGACTAAGGTGTCACCATGTCCTACACTCCTGATTTAGTGGCGACCGTGATTCGGTCGCTCAACCGTAAAAACGCGGTCGCCAAAGCAGTAGACCCCGCTAACGTACGCCTGGTGTCCGTGGCGCATCGTGACGAAAAAACCCTAGACGTCACACTGACAGGGGGTCCGGGGTATTCGAATTACGGTCAAATTACGGCCCAGGTCACGAAGCAAAATATTGCTGATTATTTCGCTAAGGTTAAGTTGGATGCCATTCCCACTTGTGCATCCATTCACGAACTGTTGCCACATTTAGACACTCTACTAGGGATTACCTTTTTAACCGACGACTTTGAAGACCTGCCCATCACTTGGACAAACAATGCTGCGCGCATCACGTTCCAGGCGAAACAGACAAGTCTTATCTGGTACGGCAGCCAAACGCTAGATGTGATAAACGGTGACGTGGATATCAACACCGTCTACACTGTTACCAACATCATTCTCACGCTAAAGGCTGCGAATAAACAGCAGTGGATTAACTTCTACTCTAATGCAACCAAACGGATCGTGGATCTTGATAAAGTCGATGTCAGCGCCCCGATGTCCCCGGAGGATATAGGCCAAACCTCTGCGTATAACAGCGTCGTAGCTTTGACCGCTAGACCGGGGAGCGGGATGTTTGGAACGAAGTATGTGTTCTTCTCACGTAACAAACTCGAGACATATGCAGGCAAAACCACATACGTCCCGGATGATTTCACCGGTAGCCTGCACGATGCTCTGGCCATCGAGACACTCGGCATTCGGAGCGTTTTTGATGTAAACGAAATTGCTCCTGTAGAGAGCCTGGCAGGCGAGTGGCCGAGACAAGTGCAATTGGCACCCGTAGAGGGTTCGTACAAAGTCATGGGCAGCGCCACGTTGAATGTGGCACGCTATCAAGATAACGAGCAAACCCTTAACCTGAACTACACAACTACGTCGCAACTTTCGGACAGCTACTGGGCCACAACGTTGACCAACCACGCGGCGTGCGGGCGTTTGTTTGTTAACGTGACCGTAGATGCGGGGGCTTTCGTTTATCGCGACAGCAACCTGAAACCGACGTTCGTTATCGACGAATTGCCGCAAATTGGCGAGGTGGTTTGGAACTTCGTTAACCGGGGAACCATTCTTGGTCGTGGTGGTTCGGGTATGGTCTACTCTATGCCTGCGAACACATCAGCGGACGGAGCTGACGCAATCCACATTAGCGATACCTTCCGTGGCAAAGTCACCATCGAAAACTACGGCACCATCGCCGGAGGTGGGGGTGGGGGCGACTACTATGCGTTTAGCACCACCAAGATCGGTGGAGCTGGTGGTGCGCCACTCGGGCCAGGCGCGGCGGTGCCCAGCGGCACCAATAACCGTAACGGCTTAGCTGGGTCCCGTGACAAAGGCGGTGCTACCCAGTTAGTCGTCGCACAATTTACCGGCTACCAGAGTCGCTACTATGGCGGTCCGGGTGGGGATTGGGGCCAGCCGGGACGATATACAGCGTTCGAGCAATGGAACACCCCGGCTACCGGCTCACCGATCTATGTCTACGGTCGTGAAGACGGGATGTCATGGACTCGCCCTGGGATGGCAGGCGAAGCTGTCGGTGGGAATAAAAGTATCGTCAACTGGGTATCCGTCGGAACGGTGAAACCGAATGTCACCGACGAGTACCAAGAGTTCCTCGACTACCTCGCAGATTTAGATGCCAACCGATTGGCCAGTGCGGATGGGATAGATAAAGTCACCGACCCAACCAAACCTGTAGTTGTGGAGTTCTTAGGTACGATTATTTCAGGTACGCTGTTCAAAAAGCAAAACATACCCGGCGGTTTGGTGGGAACACCATACGGCGATGCTGTAGCCAACTTACCAGCCACCACATTGTTTGGTATCATGGCACACTGTGTATCGGAGTTTGATATTGTGCACGACACTTGGCGTTACAACCGCGCGGTAATGTTCACGCTAAAACCCGCACCTACCGGGGCGATTAGCCTCGCTGTGGAACGCAACCGGGTGAAATCGGCTACCAGTAGTGCACCGGTGGAGAAGTTCTACGTCGATCGCTTCGTGTATTACGATGCGTATCTCGGTAAAATGATGGAATGTAATCCGTATACCAAATCTGCCCCTAAACCGTGGGTGCGGCCAACGATACCGTTATCGTAATTTAACGAGGAACTTGACGGGTTTAAAGCCTGAAGATAACCCATGCCCTCTTCCCCACGGGGAAGAGGCTTTCTTTTTATGACCCTATCAACTCAGGAGGTTATCGTGGTCGATCGTTGGAGTAAAGAGGGCATTATTCGTGCCAAAGTAAACATCGAAGCCGGTTACGTTAATAACCCGAAAGATTTGGGCAAAGCAACGAACCGCGGTGTCACCGAACTCACTGCGCGAGAATATGGCTATAAAGGGGATATGCGTGACCTGAGCTTAGAAATCGCGTTAGACATTTACAACAAGCTCTGGTGGCAGCGAATGCGTTTAGACCAGATTATGAAAATGAATGTCCTGCTAGCTGACCGAATGTTTGATTTCGGCATTAACGCGGGACGCGGTAACTGTATCAAGTCCCTGCAACGTATTCTGAACGTATTAAACCGTCAGGGTAAACTATACGATGATATCGATGCCGATGGTGGTATCGGGCCACGTACGTTAACAGCGTTAGAAGGCTTCATCAAAGCCCGTGGGGAAGAGGGCCTGAATCGACTGATGTTCGCTTTAACCTGTCATCAGGTTGCGTACTACACGGAAATCAGTGAAGGGCGTGAGGATAACGAAGAGTTTACTTACGGCTGGTATGGCCGTGTCTATCAGGAAATGCCAGACTACGTGGCTAAGTTGGGGATGTGCAAATGAAACAGAATTGGTTTGCTGCCTTAATAAAAGCTATCTGGCGCGCCCTTGTTTTTGCCGCAAGGAGAAAACGTAATGACCCACCGTCCAACTCCGCCTAAGTTCCCCGAAGTACAAACCGTTCCGGAAACGTATTACGATTCTGGGTTCTTCAAACTATTACGCGCGATCTTCTGTCGGAGGGTAAAGCCATGCAATACGACAACGACGACTGGCCGAAAGGCTTAATGCCCATTTTACTGGGATTAATGGTCCTCACGATGCTCGTGCGTTATATGACGTGAGGTCAGTATGGAAGCACTTAAGTATAAGTTGTTAGAGAAGCCGTGGTTTATCCTCACGGATGATTTCCATTTCGAGTTTACGTTGCGCAGCCTCTATCGTGAACAGACCGGAATGGATGCGATGGTAGCATTAGCAGGTGTGCATCCGGATACCCCGTTATGGGTAACGGTACCGAGAGGATTTGTGACGGACCTGGCAAGCATTCCAGAAGCGTTACGTCCTATCCTGCATCCGGATGGGCCTTGGGCCGCTGCCGCTTGTGTGCATGATTTGTTTTACCAGAAACGTTCATCGGTAGGCTTTTACCCTGACACTGTCGAAGGTAATCTATCTCGTGCATGTGACAAAACATTCGCTGACCTGATGTTCTTACGTATCATGGAGGCATTAGGCGTTGACACCTTTATTCGTAAGTCCTTCTACCATGCCGTTCACGAGTTTGGTTGGCCGTCCTATGTAGACGATAACTCTAAGGTGGTTTATAGCCGGCCGGTAGAAAAGACGTTGTCCTATAATCGCAACTACCTGTTCTTTAGAACGTCGCGTACGTTAGCGATTCCTGAACACGAACGTGTTGACATTACTAATGGGCAACCGGTAAACGTGCAGTATTTGAATATCAAACGTGCGTTCCTGACTACCCCTTAAGGAGAGAAAATGTTTCATCCGAATCCTGCCAACTTCGCGTTAAAAGAGTTGATGCCGCAGGAGTACATCGCGAAATACGGTGAAGGTGCTATTCGTTTCCTTAATCCGTTACTGCTAATCTCGCTCCAACAGATTCGTAATCGTTTTGGGCGGATGGTGATTTTAACCAGTTCCCAGCAACAGCGTAGTCTGCGTACCCTGCAGTTCTTTATTAATCAAGAGAAACCAAAGGGTGGAGATTGGCAAACTCGTGCAAACAAACTGTACGCCGAATCAGGCAGTATGCATAAATTCGGTAATGCGTTTGATGCAACAATGCTTGATACTCCGTTGCAGAAAGTACACGACTATATTGCCGCGAACCCTAACGAGTTTCCGTTTATTCACTTTATCGAGTGCGATATTACCTGGCTGCATGTTGACGTACGCAACCAGCCTGATATCACCTTCTGGTCACCGACACGTGGTACCGTTAAAGTGGTTAAGCAACAACCCATCGATTGGAGCAAGCTAGTTAAAATCTAAGCCACTTTAATCAAAAGTAATATCATTTATCATTTGATACGTTTAATGCGCTTAGAGAGCGTTACAGAGCGTTTTAGAGGGTAAATAAAGCCCTTACCCACTCCCCTTACGGGAGTGGGTAAGCATTATTTATTTTCTTCTAACGGAACAATCGTAATCGGAGTAGGAACTTCACCGATAAACCCGCTGCTGCAGCGAAAGAATGTCATCCCTTTACCTTCGCCGGTATACGGGTTCACATCCGAAAAAGAGTAAGTGGGGCTATCGTTTACGGTTTTATTAATACGGTAATAACGCTCACCTGTGGTGGTGTTAACATTCCCGTCGATTTTGCCAATTGTATCTTTAAACATCATCGGTGACTCTAGTTTGCCACCGTCCCACGTTGCTACCCAGTTTGCACCCACATCCATTACTGTTACTGACCGCGGCATCATCTGTAGATTGTCCAGAACCGGACGGTAGTCTATAAACTTCTCCTGCGTCCCTGTGCATGTATAAATCACCAAGTCGTGATTCTTTACTGGTGTGGCGCTAAATTGTCCTATGTTGCTTGGCGACTGAACACAACCGGCCAACAGGTTTATAATCGCGAATACGATAAATAGACGTTTCATAGAGTACCTTTCAGTGGTAAAAAATTTCTCGTTTAACAGCCAACTTTACTGTCATATTAAGCCCACTATGTTGTTTTTAGAACGATTTAGTATGCACCACAAACCTACTATAAGGAAACAACCATGGCAGTCATCTCTGCAAAAGACCAACTCGTTGCGCTGTTTAATGCTGCAAACAGCGGACTGTCTAGTCCGTTAACTTCTGCTGACGTTACATTCGGCGCTGTTGCTGACTATTCACCAGCAGATTCTGGAGACACTCGCAACTCCAAACTCACCATCACTGCCACCGCGGAATCCGCTAACTTTACTGGCGAGAAAGAGCTGCATTATACCCGCCTCGATTCATCGAACATCATCGGTGCGAAAGCAGTTACCGCTGACCAGGCAGAATGGGATACCGATGAAGAAGTGCTTGCTTTTGTCAACGCAGATCTAATTGCCGCCGGTAAAACGGAAGATGCGTTTGCATTGTCTGAACTCACCATTACACGCGAGGACGGCGACAGTGGTGAGAAAATCATCACTGTTAAGGTGAAAGAAGGCCACATTAAATACCAACCTGCCAGCCTTGCAGTTTATACTGTAACGCAGCCAATCGTTAAAACTGACCTGAGCACCACCAACGGTGAACTGGACGGATTCGTTTAACAAAACAACTTAGTAGTTTCTAAGAAATAAATAAAAGGTACCTACCTCCCTTCGGGGAGGTAGGGCCTTTATTTTCTTTGCTTACATGCCGAGAGATTCGGACAATGTTTTTAATCCAGTGTAATCGCGCTTTTCAGCCAACTCACGGATTTGGCGTTTGTTATCTGCCATTGCTGAGTGCAACACTTGGTCACGTGCAACAATAGCGGCCAACAACGCTTTACATTGGTCTACTGTAAACGGACTGTGCTTAGTATTCAGCGTATCGAGCCAGTATTCTGGTGCGGTATCCGCCTGAATATATTGACCGAGGATGGTACGCGACGATTCATCGGCTTGAAAGTGGCTACCTTCAAACTCGATATAACCATGGCGCTCATCTTCGTAGCGATGGTCGAGTTCCAACAGCATCTTCTGCACGTCTTCGTAAATGTAACGTGCGGTAGATTTCAGATTCCCGCGAATTTCGTCGAGGTCAATCTCCAGCACATTAGCAATAAACTCTTTCGTGCGTTTCAATGTGAACTTAGCTTCAATCTCCGACATCTCATACAGCTTCATGCGTGCCAGGGCTTCTTTATCAGACATCCCTTCGATGAGATGGTAATGGAGCAGAGCGCAAAATCCGGTACGGCCCTGATCCTGTGCCCCGATACGTTCCATGAAGTTTCCGTGTCGATCAATCGGCAAATCGCGCTGGAAATAACGGGCACGGATCTCTTCGTTCGTTAAGCTTTTGTCAGTAACAGACATTCGTCCTCCTCAATCAGGCCAAGTTCTAACAACAAACCGAAGTCCAGCATCTGGAAGTCCTGATCGAGGTTACCGGCCCACAACAGCGAAATGTTGTGTTGCTCTTCTTCTTCCAACTGCGGAAGCAGGTGTTCTTCGAAGATTTGACGCTCTGTGTAGTACGCGTCGACCGGATTATTGGAGCGTAAGTTACGAATACGCATACGCGGGAAAGACAAGCCCAGCGCCACTAAACTTTCAGGACTGGCTTCATCAATAGAGTGACGTAGCAGTTCGATTTTGTGGCGTGGGTATGCAAGCAGTCGCTTCTCAAAGCCAGGGTTGCGCTTTTCGATTTCCGCGACAGACTCGTGTCCTTTCTCAACGCAGTAGACCGGGATCATCACGTTCAGCCCGTATTTAATCAACAGGCTTTGGATTTCGTCAGTGAAGTCTTCCCCTGCCACAATTGCGTGCACATTGTACAATTTGCTTTTGCGCAGAAAGCGATCGACCAAGTGCAGTTTACGCTTCGTAAAATTGTGAATCAGTATTGACTTCATTCTGGGCTCCGTTTTGTAATTTTTCTGCTTCAGCACGTTGACGTACACAACGTGAACAATAGCACATGGATTTATCATGCAAATCTGACGCGCGGGTCGTACCAGTTTTCTGATACCAGTATTCTGCCGCCATCAGCTTCGCAGTAGTCCAACCGCACTGGCGACGCTCAGCGTGATACGCTTTACGGTCTTCCAGTGTACCTTCACCGTTTTCGTACGATGCTGCTGCGCAGCTACCGCAGCTGTGCTTCATCGGACAACCTAAACAGGTTTCTGGGTAGTTGGTGTACTGCGTTTGAATCTCTTCTAACAGCTTACCGCCGTCCAGACTCACAAACTCACGACCAACCAGTTCTGCTACAGCAGAGCGGGAAGTTACCGTAGACATGAAGCGGTTACAACCGTAAATCTTACGGTCAAAACCAAGACAGGTCATGTGCGTCAACGTACCACAGTACGGTTTCAGGCGTTCTGGGTCGAGACGAACAGAGTCGTCGTGTAAAAGTTTATCACGCCAATCCGGGTCCCAGGTTGCCATAAAGTTCAGACCATCCGGGATGATGTGCGTAATCGTGTTACGCGGGTTGGTGTGCAGACCCTTTTCAATCCAGTAGTCCATCACGTCCATCATCTGGTTCGCGATATCCAACGCCATATGACGCGGCAGAATATCTTCGTACGTTACGTTACCAGAGATGGTACCACCACCGGACATGTCGATTAACGATTTCATGCTGGCGGCATAGTGCGGCAATGTATCGATCGTAAACGTCGCTTTTACGCCCAGTTCAGCGATGCCAACACTCTTCAGATAATTGTAACCGCGTACCGCAGCTTCGTACGACCCTTCACGCGTCGTGGTAAAGATACGATATTTGTCATGGACTTCGGGTAAACCATCGATGGAGACCCCAATAGACAGTTTGTCTTTCCAGCGCTCGATAATTTCTTTGTTCAGCGGACGATCCAGAAGCGTACCGTTCGTGGAGATACTGAACATATACGGGCGATTGTGCTCTGCACATAACTTCTCTGCGGTTTCAAAAGCCGCCAAAAGAAGTTTAGGCTGCATGAACGGCTCACCACCGATGATATCGATGATGACTTCAACGTTCGGGATATCTTTATCACGCTCGAAACAAGCGTGGATAAAATCAATCACGTCAGCTACTTTGTTGTTGCGTGGGTATTTACGCTCGTAGCAGTATTCGCAGTCCAGGTTACATGACAAGTTAGTCACAACCTGATACGTGCGTGGTGTGTACTGGATTTGCTGTTCGCTGTTACTCATTGTTCGCCGCCCGTTTACGCTTAGCAGAAATTACACGGTTGATGTAGTTATACGCATCAACGCCGATAGAACGCGCCAGGCGATTACAGCCGACTTCCAATATCTCTGGGGCGTTCTGAATTTGCTCCTGCGTACCGTCGGCGTTAAGCCACAGAACTTCACTGCACGTGTTGCACTCGGTATCGAACATTTTGCTGATCGCGAGCCCACATTCAGAGTCGTTCTGCATGTTAAGGCGTTCGATATTGTCGAGTATTTTCCAATACCCGTACATGAAGTTCATGACGTGGTCTGGCGATAACGGTTTCGGCATCATCGCATCAAACAGCAACGACATCCCACCTGGACGGTAATGATAGATTGCTCGGTGCAGCTCGATGAAATCTTCGTACCAGCGTTTATCGCCTAACTGGTCACGCGTCATCACACCCCAGGTGTAATAATTGTCCAGCTCGTACAGCACTTCCAGCGCTTCGTGATTACCACCGTTTACAAAGTTCATAAACGGACGTTCCGACTTCTTGTAGCCGTCAATGGACACAAAGATAAGGTCGAACTGTTTCAGCAACGGCAGATGTGATTTACGCATCTTTAAACCGTTGGTGTACATGTGATGACGGAGGTTCGGATGAGACTCCTTCAGCTCGTTCACGAAGTCTTCAATCTTACGCTGCGCTAACAGCGGCTCACCGCCCGTCCAATGAATCTCACCGATATCCGGATTCTTCTCTAAAATCGAGAGAATCTCTTCACGTTGAAACTCACGAGAAGTATCTTCTCTATCCATGTAATAAGCCCCTCCACAGAAGCTACAGTCTAAGTTACACTTAGAAGTTGCGACAACCGACAGAATTGACGGTTTGTCGTACAGTTCAGACGAGATCCTGGATTCTACTTGATCTGTCATTGCAGGTTGCTCCAGTATATTTTTAAATATAATCAATGGCGAATAAAGGATCTTCGTCTACATTAGCGCCGGGCACCAGTAACATCGGGTCGTGATAGGCAGCTAAAATTTTGTTCAGGTCGGCGTGTCTTTCGTTCAGGCGTTTCAAATCGGCCAACGTTACCGAACGACCACGAATCTCAGAAACAGCTTCTGCTTCTTCTTTCGTTAAATCCACCTTCGTTAAGAGGAAACTTACCAGCTTACTCAAATCCGCTTCCGTCGCCGGATAATCCCCATATCGGGTTTGAACCAGATGTTGCATCCACGGTTTACGAATACGTTTGGTGATTTCGAAATCGTCAGTCAGTGCATACCAGACAGAACGCTTTTTATCCCACACGAACTTATAGCTATACGCCATCATGTCCGCTAAACGGGTGATGCCGAGTTCTTTATACCCCTCGATATCGATGTATGGTTCGGTGTCGAAATACGTTTCCGTATCGGCAGGTACCAGTACAAAGTAGTAAGGGAAAGAGCCCAGATAGTCCGGACTCCACCAACGGCGCGCCATTGGTTTTGCTTCAAGTTCGTCAAACGGTGTAAACATCAGCTCTAAATCGACGCTGTTGTTCAAAATCCCTTCACTGAAGAAATACTTACCGTCGACTAACACGCCACGAGAGTTACCATCACCGTTAAAGATAACGATGGCCTCTGCAACCATATCACGGATCTTAAACGTATTTTCTACGGTGTAGTTCTTCTTGTCGGTCAAGAAGCGACCACGAACCTTTGGCCACTCACCAGGAATCTGTGCAATCAGTCTGACTTTGTCAGCGAGATGTGCACGCACCGAATCTGGGGAAGATAGATGCAGCGGGTGGTTGAATGTGGTTTTATACGCAAGATGCAAATCGTTTTTCATTTAATACTCCGAACGTTTTCTGTTATCGATTCCCCGCTCCACGGCTACAGCTTCCGCTGCAGGACCAGCTACACCCACCATTACAGTTATAGTGAGAAAGCGGTAAACCAGCCAGGTTGTTCGTGGTCGACACGGTGCCCTGGTTAGCGATATAGTTGTTTGCCTGTGCGGTTGTAATGTAACCTTCTGCCGTAACGAGACGGTTTCGAATAGTCTTGAGACTGATCACATAAGCCTCCGTCAGTTAGGAGTTAGGACCTGAACAACCACCAGAGCACGCACCTGAGCAGTTTGCGGAGCAGGATTTACCACAACCCCCAGAACAGCTGCCTGTGCACGTGCCGCTACAACCACCAGAGCACGAAGAGCTACAGCCCGTGCAGCTGCTGCTACAGCCCGATACACAGTTTGCCGAACAAGTCGACCCACAACCACCCGTCGCAGACCCAGTACATCCGCCAGAACAACTCGAGCAACTAAAAGAGCATGTGCCACCACAGTCATAGTGCGAACGGCCTTGACCTGCGAACAAGTCGGCGTTATTCGTAGCTTTATTGCGAATGTAGTTTTGCACATTCGTGGTATTCTTTAGAGCGTTTGCATCGATCGTGTTTAATCGGTTATTCAGTTCTTTTAATCCAATTGCCATTTAATCCCCCTTAGCGACCTGAACAGCCGCCGGAGCAGGCCCCGGAGCAGTTTGCGGAACAAGAGCCACCGCAACCACCTGTGCAGTTACCGGTACAGCTACTACTGCAACCACCAGAACAACCAGAGCAACCAGAACAGTTACCGCCACACGTCGAAGAACAGCTACCGATACAAGAAGCAGAACAGCTTCCTGAACAGCTCGAACAACCGTGAGAACAGCCATTCGAACACGTCCAAGAACATGTCCCGCCGCAATCTAGCTGTGCTTTCGTCCAACCCCCAAATCGGTCTGCCGCATTATGGGCTTTAGAGGCCACTTGCGCGTCGATGCGGGGGCCTGTCGCCATGTTAGCTTCGACTATCTGGACGCGGTTTCTGACGTCTTTAATAGATATCGCCATTACGCTTCCTTAAAAAGTAGAACGAGCGGACTATGTCCATAAACATAGTCCGGCTCGTAAACAAATTACTTAGTACCCGCTTCAGCTTGAACATCGTCGCGCGTGGTGAGGTTGTTGTTGACGTGAACAGCAGCCTGCACAACACCTCCATACTGTTTATGGAGGTAATTCGGGTGTGGGTTATCCGCAGCCGCATGGTTCGCCAGATTCTGGTTTGCCTGCGAAATTGCGTTGGTGTTGTTTACAACCTGAGTTTTAAGACTGTTGATTTGTCCTTGCAGGTTATCAATTTGCTGTTGGAAGTCTTTGCCCTGATTCTCAAGATCCGTGACACGCTGATTTGTTTCATTCAGCGCAGACTGAAGATCGTTAACCTTCTTCTGTAATTGCAACACCAGAGAATTAAGGTTAGCTAATGCTAACGACATTTTCTGGTAATTTTGAGCAACTACATTAAGCTGGTCGTTCCACGCGGCTAACGAAGCCACAACTGCATCGATGCGTTGCCCCAACGCCGTGTCTGCTGCTCTTAAGTCGCCGATATCTCTGATAGTGGCGTCAATGGCAGTCTGTACACTTTGAATCAGAGCACGAATCTCCGTCTCCGTCAGGCCATTAACCTGATGAATGTCGAGATTGTGTACGTTACCTTCGGCGTTGATATGGGCATTTAAGGCATCGAGGAAGTCGTTTTTCAGACCGTCCAGAATACCTTTGATTTCTTCCAGCTGTACTGCAGAGCCGGAGTTAATCGCATCTTTAATCCCCGCGAGCACGGTAATGATGTACTCAAAACCGTAGATATCGCCAAGGTCTTTATACGTCGGTGCGGACGGGAACGTATCGGGTACGTTCCGAAGATCCTTGAAGTCCACCACGCGGTCTTCAATTTTCAACGACGCAATCGCTTGTCGGATGCCTTCGACGTTCGCAGACTGAAAACCACCAACGACTTGCGCAGAGACTTCGATATCAGTAGGAATGGCCGAGTTAGTTACCACCACACCCATGACCACTTCGCGGTTCTTGGTCATTTTCTGATATGCAGTATGTGCAAAAATCAGCTCGTAGTCTGTACCGCGTTTGTACGGGTAGACACCTGGTTTATTCGCAGCCGCCAAGCGGAAGGTATCCGCGTAGAAAGCTCCGTCAGGAAATGCAAAAGCCCGGTTAACTTTACCAGAACCTAACGTAATACGCCGCGTAACGGCGTTCGACGTTAATGTCCCGGTAAGGTCAAGCGGGTACTGATAAATGATTTCGGCCATTGCCAAACTCCTTTGATTGGGGCTTCCTTGCCCCATAGCGCCATCTGTTAGGTACGGAACATAAGATTGACCTGGATAACATCAGGCTGTTGACGTCCTCTCTCGTTCACCCAATCATGCGCAATCGTTAACGTAAGATTATCGCCATCCCACGACATGATCGGCGGTGGGAATAAACCCTGAGCACCTGTGGTAACAACCGGGATTGCACCTGCCACATTCGTAAACGTATAGCTACGACTGTTCAGAACAACCGGTGTGCCGTGGGTCTCTCCCGGATGTGGTAAGATTTGAATCTTACTATCCGAAAGATCGGTGGTGATTGGTAGTCCCCCAGCGTCCGTGAAAAGCCAAGAGCAAATATGCTGTTTAGCTGTTTCGAGCGCTGAAGAACTTACCGACGCGACAAACGTAAAGGTGCACGGCACGCCTGCTGGCAGAGAGTGCTGTTTGTGGTGCACGGTATGTGGTGACGGCAATAACACTTCTGGGTTTTCGTCAATGTTAACATCCGTACCTTCCGCTTCGACGTTGTAGAAAAAGCCATCCACCGCCTCCCATGGGGCAACGTGGACATTAAAGGTCGTTTCTACTCCCGGTGTACCTGGGACGACGAATTTACTTTGCACCACCACCATCAGGTTTGTTGAGGTCGGAGCGAAAGCGGGCGTTGGAATACCTACCCACTCCATACCCAACGATGTCGCTTCACTGTTCTCATCGGCCGTTACCGTCGCAATTGTTGTAGGATGTTTCCAAAACGCCCCCGATTTGTTTGCCTGAGTAAACGCCGGCAAAGTTTTCAAGCCTTCGAAACGTTTGGACACCATCGCTTTACCGCGACGCTGTGCGTCAGATACGGTATAAAGCAACTGACTATCCAAATAGCCTTTCGTAGCATCGATCGACAAAGGACCCATCGCTTCTTTACGCAATGGTGCCAGTCTGCCAGTTGCTGCATCCCTTCCCACTTCCACATCATGCTTATTCTCAACCGCCGCATGTTCCAACAGCTGTTTTACCGCCCCCAATCGCTTAGCATGGTCGACGTTAGTCTCGACGACTCGCGACGAGCCCGTTTTAACATACCCGATGTAGAGTTCCGTTTCAGTGTCTGGATGTTGAACCACGTCCATTACGTACTTCGGTGTACCATTTTCTACCTTAGCGTGCAGGTAGAATGTCCGGTTCTGATGGTTTGTTGGAAATGCTTCGCTGAGGTCAATATACCACGTAGGCAACTTATAAGTGCTCGAGCCGAAACGCAGGTTAACTTCCTCAGTCACATATACCAGCCAACCTTCGGCTGTTTCCACACCGGCGATAACAACAGTCTCAGTCGCCCCACCGAAACTCGGACGTGCAACAAAATCACTCGACGACATTGCGATACCACCACAATAGACGTAGTCGAGAGATGAGTTGTGCAGCATCACCTGATCACGATGAGCCAGATAAGCTGGGCTGACTGGAGTGTGTGACGGTGCCATACGTCCAACGCCGTGTGGTGCAGAAGAACGCGTCCAGGTACCATTAGACAGCGTAAGACCAGCAGCGTAGTTAAGCGCACCCAAGTCGCCAATCTGGCGCAAGGTTAACGTGTGTGGAAGATACAACCCGAACTGCGTACCATCTACCGACACCATGGTAGGTTGTCCCGGCCGGCGTGTTTTTCCTCCCGTTATCTCTCCCAACGTAGCATAGTTCAAGCCATAGTCGAGGTTGTTATAGAAGTCAAACAGTGCCAATATCGCTGCGGGGAATGTTACCTGTCCGTTGCTGATTGTTGGTTTCAGTGTAAAGTAGTAGATATCTAACAAGTTAACATTGTTCACAGTACGTGTACATGCTACTTGTGCTAATGTGAGCGGTGTGGCCGTTCCGATGCCGATGAACCAAACGGAAAACAATGCCTTTCCTGCGTTATTTGCAGCAAGGATAAATTCCGAAGCATAACCATTCGCAGCGCCTGCCGGTGCTCCGTCGATGATCATCTGCTTCATCTTATCCCATTCAGCTTGTGACAGCGTCAATCGATCGGCATGAATCGTGAAAGTGCCGGAAACGTTGTGGTAAGGGAATGTTTCTGGTCCTGTGCAATACCAGCCGTTTAACTCTGTACCAGGCGACGCCGGTGTAACAATGTGGCACATCTGCGACAGATTCTCATACGTGATAGAATCTACTACACGACGATTGTTAGTTGGGCCATACCCCGCCTTACCTGAGTAAGTGGTGTTCGGATCAAACTCAACTTCAATTGCCAAACGGGAACGCGGTTGTGACAACCAGATAAGTCTGGAATTCGCTCCCAGAGTCAGCGGATACGCCATACCCAGCTCGTAGATAGAACCACGACCTTGGTTTAACATTACCGCACTAAAACTTCTGGCAGTGAAGTTGTAGTCACACGACAGGTACTCGTACCAACTCACACCGTCATCTAACGTTGTAATCGTGACATAAGGCATTAGGTCGCGATCGCCTGCATGTCCTTGCGAAACAATATACTTGTCTTGCGATGTTGCAAAGGTTCGGTTATTAGCTTGACCTTCGCCCCACTTCCGGCTCGGAATCCCAATCTCAGCGCCGCCGTTATAACGGACCGTGGTAAGATCGGCCACGATAGGGAATCGATCGGCACCTTCCAGCGTTACCGTCATTGAACTGCAATCAACAACAAAGCTTGACACCCATTGTTTAAAGTTAATAGTTTGCCCTGTAGTAGAAGCAAACCAGACTGTTGGCGTTAAACCAACACGAAAGTTCAGCCCATCCACAGCAATCGCGTGATTACATTCCGGACCATGGACGAAATTTCGCGCACTATTCCACTTCGCCGATGCATCTGCGTAGATTTGTGTTACTGGCGCTACCAACACATCTGTATCAGAACGTTTCTGACCCTGACGCAAGTAGATATTATCTCCCGACGTTAACATCCCACCTGTTAACACATCCGCCACAAACGTGTTGCTACCACCCAGATTAAGTTCGTTGAGTGCGATGCTACGCATACTCACGAAATAGTCACCGGAGGTAAGGACAGTGCGGAGTAGATAAACCCGATCGTTGCAAACGATCAAATCATTTGTTGATGGATCAGCAACCCATGGAGCGGTTGTAATCACACCGGCCGCGTTGCCATTTCGGTAATCGCCCAACTGAACTTTAACAACGCGATGATGTTTTGCATGGTCAATGGTGCCGTCAAAGATGACCAGATAATACGCATAGTCACTGCCTAAGCAGATCATTGCATCTGTACCGGTAATCAGAATAGCAACCAGATTCACCCCAGGATACGCCGACATTCCAGCGGGGTGATAACGTACGGACGTCTGCTGCATATTTTCCAGCGTATTGCTTGGCGACACATCAGCATAGGCGTAATAGATAGCCCAGTCACCTGGCGGGTTCCCGTTGGAACCATTACGCAACGAGTAAACCTTACCAGCCTCGTAACGCGCCAGTCCTTTTTGCCAAGTTTGGTTTTTGGTGTACCCTTCGTAGTTCCCCTGGACAGGTATAGGCAAGAAGTTATTGTTGCCGTACGATGATCCGCCAACGGTCCATGCCGGCAACAACGTAGCAATCTTGTCATTCAGTGTACCGATTTTCTGTTCGAGCAAGAAACCCTGGCGGGCAGTAACCATCTTATCTGTTGTGGTGTCAATAGCATCCCACAGTTTAGCCAAACCTGTAACAGACGTGGATGCGTACGGCACGTTATCGAGATCAGCAATGGTGTGGGTGTGTGTTGAGAGTGCCTTGCCTGATAGTACGGTGCGCAACGCATTAGTAACCGGTTTCTCCAGCGGTCCGGTATTGTTCATCTTCTCAATACCGAAATCCGACGCGGTTAAGGTTAAATGCATTTGACCGTTTTCGTCTAACACAAACCCTTTACCATTGACCGTATACGTGTCGTCCACATATCCGTCGAGTTTGTTCTTCAAGTCAGTAACAGCTTTTTGGGAAATCGCTGTGGACGATGCAGCGGACGCCGAAAGGTTAGTAATCGCAAACAAACCCTGCACAGTTGTGGTTGCTGCAGGCAGCTCCGCATTCATGTAAACTTTGTTTGTTTCTTTACCAGAGCCATAAATCTTCAACGTGTCGCTGGACTTGAAGTAGGCGTTTGCTGGAAGTATCTTCACCGAGGTCAAGTACATCTTAACCATATCCGGTGTAACGAGATACACGCTGTTATATACAGGTGCAAGCACACCTGCATCATAAGCGCCCCACTTGTCACCTGCTTTACCCGAGTGAACCCAAAGCGTGTTCAGACCAGCACTGAACTCCGTAGCGATACCCGGTTCGTTGTTATCCTGGTCAGCTTTTAATACCAGCGGTTTTGTCGAGGTGATGATGAACTTCTCACCCTTCATGCTGATGACGTGACCGGATGTTGTTTGGAACGTAATTGCGTCGTTATTCAGAACACGCATACGGCCCAGCAGATCACCCAGGGTATTATCCAGAAGCATGTCAACATGTTTCTGTTGGATACCGCTGGTAGACATTAGCGTCACTAACTCTGCCAGTGTACGTCCAAACGCCTTAGTCGCATCCACGGCCTTACCGAGCACAGGGAGTGCACCGATATCGCCACAGGTGTAACCATGTGCATTTTTAATCAGATGGTGTTGATACATTTCATCATCAAACACCTTTTTACCGTTCTGATAAATCAAATCGGTAACTTCCGCAAAAGCCTCATCCAGTTCGTGGGCACGTTCTAAAATGCCCAGTCGGATATCTTCCAGCGCCTTTACAATCTCATCGCGAAGGATGGCTTCTTCGAGATCTTTTGGCGGGTCGATTGGCGAGATAATCGGTGGATATTTCATCAGCTCAGACCAATCGCAGTTACGCGGGTCTTTCATATCTGTCTTAACCAGATACTTGCCGATTTCAGAAGCAGGGATGCGATACTGTCGACCAACCGACAATAACTCGTATTCTACCTCTGTGGCGTTCAGCAGCATTATGCTGCCGTATATTGCATCGTTCTCAGCCTCGGCTAATTCCTGGAAGTAATGTCCTAAGAAATAATCAAGACCTTCTATTAACTTGCGTTTGGTTCCGGTTGTTTTATCGGTAACGGTTAACGTTAACCCGATGCGATAGAACGGTGCTTCGACGGGAATGACCGCCGAATAACGGTTCGGGTAAGTAGCGGTACTGAGCGTACCGTTAAACTGCGCCGCATCTTCTCTCGGCATTGCAAACACTCCTAATCTGTAATAAAACGGAGACCGCCCTCCCAATAACGGAAGGGCGGTTTACCTACGGACTACCCGCCCGTAGGCAGTCCGTCCTAAGAGGCCCACTCACCCGAGTTGTTGCCTTCGTTTCTACGTTCAGTATCCAACGTTTGTAAAATCCAATCCCATGTCCTGGTGGGGATGTGGAATGGATTACGCTTCTCAATGAGGAGCGTCTCGCCACCTGTGCGAAGTTCCACCGGTGTCGTTTCAGTAATCACGAACATCGGATTACCACTACTGCCCACGCCATTAATAGTGAACTTCGCTTGCAGCGGCGGCACAGAACCTTCCGGGGGCACGAACACGATGTGAATTGGCTGCTTCGGTTTCGTGCGGGCAAGAGTCCCAGATATCTGAACAGCTGTTGTCGATGCATTGAAAGGTATAACATTACCCGGAATTTTCTCACTACCCACGATGATATATCCAGGGTAGTTAGAGAGCATTGTCCCATTTACCGACACAAAACGCTCATTTTGAGTTGGGCGATAAACCCGCATAAAGCCGTACTTCCATTCACCACCGTTAGACGTATAGTCTGTAGGAGCCGACTCAAGTAGCGGAGCACCACGTTTCTGCAGCCCTTTGTAAAACGGTGCGGGGAGTTTACCGTTCGGTGCAAGTTCCGGATAACCCTCACTTGCAGCAGACATCGTGATGTATTCCGTAACCGGGTTATCGACGTTATCTCCAAAGTTCGCGAACGCGACGGTTGATATCGACATCTCCTCATGCCCAGAAGACTGGCTGTCCGGAGAACGCTCAATATACGACTCAAATAGCGAGCGTAGATAATGGAAACGATTTAAATCTACTTCTGTTGTGGAAGGGTCCATCAAACCGTGGTTGATTGTGACGCCTTCACCAGTTTCGAGGCCAGTAACACCAATCGATAAAGCGCCACCTTTAAAATAATCAATCGCGTCAAACGGAATGTCGTATTCTATCTCACGAACAGTCGCCGAAGCCTGCCCACCTATCTTACTAATCGACGATATTCGCAGTATCTGCGTATCAACAATATAGCGATAACGAATAAGCCAGCGCGAACCAATGGCTGCGAACTCGCTAGCGATTGAAACCGGGAGATAGTCTAAACAGTCAGGCGACTGAACATCCACGCTCTTGATTACACGAGGAGCATCAACCAGCGTATTAGTAACGCTGGATTGTGTGGTGGCAATTCTTCCGGTTGGTTTATCGTACGGCGCAGCAATAAAGCCGCAGTTTAAACTGGTCTTGGAGTTACTCCACCGCAGGACTCTGGTTTTACCTTTCCCATCAGCAGAAGGGGTCATGAAGTTTAATGAAACTTCGACGTCCGAGGTTTTTGGGACTTCAGGATAATCAGTGTCGATTACCACCGAACCCTCGAATGTCGCCATTCCATTTTCTTTCGGGTTGCTTGGTGTAAACCAGCAATACGGGGACGCGTTTTCAGTAGAAACAACCGCCGCAAGAAGAATCCTGAGCGAGGTGGCACTTACGAATTTATAATCAAATAACCCACGGTCTAAACGAACGAGGTTATCCCCAGAAACAGACGGGTTAGTTGGATACGCGTACAGCCATTGTTTAGGCAACGGATCAACCTTATTCAACGGCAGCATTTTCGGGTTATCCGTCAATGACCAGTCGGTGTTACTCACCCCGTGTGCCAGACGTGTTTCGAAGTGCCGTTTAAGTTCGGACGCCATGCCAAAATCAAACGTCGTTTCAAACTCGTAAGTCGTGCCTGCAACCAATCCCGCGTCAGGGACATCGATGTGTCCGATATAGCCGCGTTCCGAGTTAATACCTTCCGTGTCCACAATAGGTTCGGCGCGCGAATATAACGCATCGGTTATCATGTTCACATAGAGGTAATGCCTTAAACCGTTCGGCGTCTTAACAAACTCCTGCAGGCGGGCAACTTTGGTGTTTTTATCCGAGGCCCCAACCGCAAAGTCACCGTCGTAAACTGTGAAACGAATTGCGGCTGCTTTAGCGCTATCGTTACACTCTGCACGGAATGCTAAGCAATGTTGCTTCCACCCCTTCTTGACAGTCGCCTCCAGATACCCCGCTTCTGTAATACCCGCACCGATAATTTCACCGTCCAGATAAACAGAAACAGCACCACCGCCACGAACCCAAATACGCAGCTTACCAGAGTCGCAACGAACCCATGTTTTCGCCAAGAGGTTAACGACCGACAAATCACCCATTCCAGTTGTCGTTAAACCAATCTGCGCACCGTAGTTTGTTTCCGGGACGGCAACCTCAAACCCACTAAAATCAATACCGGCACCGGTATTGATTACCGCGTTCTGCCACGTTCTTTCCATACGGTTATCTGGAGAGAACCACTGGAACATCGGCGTGGTTTGCAGGTCTATCGAACCGGATACCGTCCCCTCTTTACGTGCGCCATTTAACAGATAGAAATAATTCAAATCCGTTACGGCGAGTGTGGTACGTGTAGATCCCACAGTCCAAGTCTTACCGCGCACAGCGGCAAAATCGGTCACGGTGTCCTCTTTCGCGTTTGCTAGCGCAGCTGCAACTACGTCTAAACGTTTTGACAAATCGTTCAGTACGTTCGGGGTAACGCCGCGATTATCCGACAAGCTATTTAGGTTGGTAGAATATCGAGCGATACCGGGAACTGTTTGAGAAGCCGTTGGGATCTGTAAATCGGCGAAGTTGTGATGGTGACCTTTATCACTAAGATCGGTAACTGCTTCTGCCAACGCATCAGAAAGTGGTTTATCGACGTCAGCTGTGTTATCAGCCAAGTCCAGACCCAAATCCTTTTTCGTTAGCGTTCGGCTACCAGTGTCCATCGGCTGGTTATTCAGCAGCGTTGTCTTCCTGACGTACGAAGACAGATCACCCTCGTACGGTAAGAGCGAAGCTGGGGTGGCTGCTTGTCCTTTGACTACATCGCTCGGCTTATCGGTCAACGTCACAACGCCAGGTTCAGAGGTCGTCGCGGGTTTGGCTGTGACCTTCCCGGTGACGGGATCGGCTTTTGACCCTTTACCCGTGAAAGTAATGCCGTTCACCCCGCTAATGTACAGTTTGTTGTCATCCGGGTCAACGGTACCACCGCCGGTACCAGGGTCTTGTTGATAGCCCATGAGAGCAGTTGTGGTCAGTAACGTCGTACCATTAAGCGTCAGCTTATCCATCCCCAAGGCACTGCCAGTCGACTCAATACGTAATGTATTGATGCCTGCTTTCCACTCCATAAACCGGACGGTTCCAGCAGTGTCGGCATACCCACACGCCAACACAACAGAGCCATTAGATTTAAGAGTGAATGCCTCAGCAGAGAACACAATTTCGGATTCACCAGCAGGAGAACGGAACAGGGCACGAGTACCGGATATCGTCGCATTAAACACCCCTTTGGATTCTTTCGATACCCATTTAGAAATGTACTTGTCGATATCCGATTGCTGCAGACCCAGTGCACGGACCTCGCTGGTTAACTGACGCAACGTCTTTCCGTACGCCAGGAAAGTATCTGGCGTTTTCAGGTTGACAGGATGCGCACCGGCCTGCGCCGCGGTAGTCCCATGGGGGTTAGTGGACGCAATGTGTCCGGGGTAGTTAAATGTGGCGATTTCAGTTCCTAAGCCCAAAACCGCATCTTTCAGCTCAGTAAGCTTTTCACGAATCTGCTCGTTGGCCGCCCCGGCATCTAACTCCACATCATGCACTGCAGAGGCAACATACTTTTTATTCAGCATGTCTGACCAAGCCACCGCCGCAGGGGTGGCCGGGTACAGGGAAGGACGATTACCTAAAAGCAGCCAATCCGCAGCCGTTGGGTTGTTGAGTGCCTTAACTAGCTCATCCAACATCTCAATCAAACCACTGTAAAACGTACCCCCAAGCATCTGGCCTTCAAAGACCACCGCACCACGCAGTTTAGGGTTAATAAGATGCACCCCGCAAAACACCGGGGTCGTCACCGAGTCGTCCAACGGTGTTAAAGCATACTCCAGCTCATAGTCCGTCCCGCGGGTAAGCGGTATGGACGAGCCGGCGAGCCTTACCACCAATCCTTCGAAAAACGGGCGATGATCTAGCATCACCACCCGATCGTTAGGATTGTCGGAGTCGATGATACGTTCCTCGATGAAGTGACACTCAGGATTTACACCCCGAGGATCGTAAGGATACGTTTTCATTCAAAAATCTCCTTAATCACGAATAATAAGTGTTCGAGCTGACGTGTTTTTCGGATTGAACGTCATCATCTTGGATGGGTGTGCCACCAGTGGAATTTTACCTGTATCCACTGGTCGGAACGAACTGTATGAATAGTTGCACATCGCGCTGTTCATCTCATTAATCGTTGAACCTGCATCCACCACGCCAGTAAAGAATCTTGCGCGGTTTAAGCCGGAATAGTTAATCGCATAGTCAAGGAACGTGGCGTAATAACGATTCTTTGTCGGCATCGTGTTCAGATTAGCGTAAGTCAAACGCGCTTCTGTGTCGGAACTAAACAAACCACCCATGCCGTGATAAATCGGCGTACTCGGATCGGTAATCAGTTTCGTCAAGTCGATATAGTCAGGACGGAGACGGGTAGACAAATCCTCAGTCCACGACTCGCCGGTCGACTGCAAGGTGTATTTCAGCGTCTTTGTTGTCGCAGTTAGCGTCAGCTCAAAGTTAATCTTTTTGGAATCGATGTTAATCGTTCCCTCGAACGAAATACCGTCCGCTGTTCGCGTGTGGCTGAAACGCACCGATGGATTAAGTGCCGTCCAGTCATGGCCGGAACCAGTAATACCGTTCAAGCCAATAACAACCTGTGCAGCACGTCCGTAGTTAACCGCGATTCCCGCATACGTGCTCACACCACCTGGAGTGGTAATACGCCCTGCGGTGCGTGCGACGAGTACAGAAATACGGTGCATGAACGTGGCCGAGTGATGGCAACACCCAATTACTGTTTCTAGCACACTGTCCGCTGTTGCGGTTAAAGGTGTCCACGTTGCAGTAATGCCGTTATTCTGGAACATCGGGAATGTGTTGTGGACAAAACGATAATCGGCTACAGATAAACTGGTTGTTTTAAACGTCCATTTATCAGCAGCCGGATCGTAGTCCGCTTTCAACATCGGCGTATAGCTGCTAGCCTGCGCGTAACGCCAATCGGCATCTATACGTTTTGTACCCGGTGCGCCCGTGGACCACACAGGCCCGCCTGTACCGTAAGTAAATCCGAATTCAGCTTGCGTCATGCCCCGTCGAATATGGGCGTTATCATCCTCGATATGCTCGCCTAATTCACGAAACTCACCTAAACGCGTCACGTTGCGGATTTCTACAAAAACCACACCGGTTTCACTGGTGATGATGGAACCTATTTTGGTCATCGTCTCAGTTTCTGCCGTGTTTGGATTTTCGTAGATAATGTACTTGCCATCATCACCTGCTGCGTCAACATACACGCCAAACTCAGCATCTTCGTGCGTCGCTGGGAATAGCTCCGCCAAGTTAAATGTGGAGAGAGGTACTTTGTACTCGCGACCAACGAAATAATCGTTCGCTTTAATAGTAACCATCCAGTCGGTGTAAGTGATGCCGTTTTCAATGATATCTGTGCCGGGTAAACCGTAACGAATAATGTTGATTGAAGCACCAGAGTCGACTGTCTTCGCAACCTTCTCTATCTCTGTGATGGCGTCCGCCTGTCGGATGACCTCACCACCGTCTAATGCCAGAGTGGCATCGTCAACCGCGGTGCCGAACTGTACTAAACCGAACTCCGTCGTTGTTGCACGCTTAATCCCGAACGCAGCAGAAGTGTGTTTGTGACCGACGACTGCATACTTGTCCAGCTCAGCTTGTTGGAGCGGGGAAATCGGCAATTGTACATCTGGGACGTTCTGTACGTTCGATAAGCCAAAGTTAGTTTTATCGATGTAAATAGAACTCGTCAGTGGCATGTCGTTGATGTACGATTTAACGGCAACCAACTTGCCCGTAAACTGCTGATCCAATTTCTTGATGAGTGCCGGCGTTGCGGCCAAGTCCTCACGATCACCGAATTCAGTAGCCAACAAACGGACAGCCATCAGGCCAAGGTCATCGGACTCCGGTGGAACAAAAGTACAAATAAACGGAACAGACTGAATACCGTTACCGTTAATGGTTACAGTAGCTGTGGATGTTCCGTAAAACAGTCCATCGCCACCTGACTCGTTACCCGGCAGGTACGGCCCGACCGTAGTAGGGTCCAACAGTTTCTTACCGTTGAACTCCAATCCACGGGAATCCGGATAAAGGATGAGCTGGTTAGCCCCACTTTGCCATGTAATCGGGTTGTTCCCGGCGTTAACGGTTTGCGAATCGCGTCCAATAAAACGGATAACCCTCGGGTCAACCGTGAATTGTGCACCCACGCCTTCAGACTCATCGGTACCCACTGCCGACGTTATCGAAGTCAGGCCAGGCTTCATACCGAACGTGCCGTTGATAGACTGTGCAGCCGCCGGTAAACGTAAAAGCTTATTCGCCAGCGTTGACAGTTTCGGCAACAGATTGTTAACGTAATCTGTCAGTTGCGGTTGTGTCTTTCCGTAAACCAGTGTCGCGTCCGAAGCAATACCGTTATTCTCCAAAGCACGGATTGCGCCCCACGAATCGCGATGCGGGTTATCCTTGCGCGGCACGTGCGTGTGTGCCGGTGCATCACGGTACAGTTTATCGACAATCTGGTGATATTTTACCAGCAGCTGGTACACGTCATTGTTAACGTCAGGCGACGGTGCGCCTGGTAATGAACGAATTTGGACGTAATCGTCCTCACCCGCCCACCAGTTTAGGTTGACGCTCGATTTAAACTTCAACCATTTTGCGACATCAGTTTTCTGATACCCTGGCGCAAATTCGCTCGGTGGGTTGTCAACGTTAAAGCTGTAGTTGACGGTTTGCTTGCTTGTTTTAACGGTGATGTCGTAAATGCCATTACCTTCACGCCTGACTACGCTAAACTCAATCACACCCGCCAACTCGGTATCAGTCAGGCCGGTCGTCAACGTATAGCTGTAATTAGACGAACCAGAACCAATCGCCGTTGTTAAGGTAAGATAAATCGCGCGTTGCTTCAACTGAAGACGCAGGATACTTGTCCCACCGTTTGCGTAACAGAGCATCCAATCGATCAACTCGCCTGGGTTTAACGTTGTTTCCGGTGGAATGCTCGGTAAACGGTGTTTTACCGCTAACGAATACGTATCGAACGTCGTGTTCTGGTAAGATAACGAATAACGACGACGTTTCGCGTTATACGTGTAGCCGCCAGTACCATCGTACGTCGCATACTGCTCGGATGTGATAAGCGTGACACCGGCGCGATATTGAAGGTCTAACGTGTTACGAGCGATCGGGTCAACGCGACTGATCGCTTCACCGAGCTTAGCACCAACCGCAACAATGGCTTCCATCAACTCGGATTCGCCGCGCCAGTTTTCCCAGTCGAACTTAATATCGACCGGTGGGAAATATAAATCCCCAATGACGTTATCCCATTGGCAGTCTACGGGATAGCGATCTTTATTCGCTTCTCGTTCTGCGGCGATCATTTCTGCAGTGGCTTCACCGATGCCAATTGCGTGGTAATCGAGTGTAAAGCCACTCTGATATTTCGGGTTGGTAATCCACACACCGCCATGACAAACATGGCCAGTGCGTGCCATACCCGTAACGTACGCGTGGGTGATGACGTAATCATCACCTAATGTTAATTTCTTGCCGCCACTCTTGACCACCAGGGATGTGGTATAAAAGGGGGCGTGTGCGGGGAACAGCATCCGGTACTTAGTACCGATCGGCGTTACCGCTTCACCGGTCTGCATATTCCCCGGTTCTTGATAGTGCGGGTCAGGGACGACAGCCATTTTACACTCCTTTTCTCTGAGGGCGTCGAGTTCATACTATGACCCGAATCCTTAGAGGAAACAGCCAGTGACTACTGCTTATCAAGTGCGGGCCGACAGCGCTTTTGGCTTCTCTCGAGACACCCGAACTTGGGGAACCATCGATGTCACGCAGCCCTTAAATACCCTTTGTGCTAACTACCACTTTTTCGAAGTAGGACTAGAAGCACTAGGTGCTGAATATACCTTCTATAGCCAGTATCACCTGGCTGATTTACAAAACCGTACGGACACGTTGCAAGATTGGTTAAACACCAAGTCAGGAATCGCGATTCCAACGCTTGGGAAGGGCCTACCGAAGCTCGAATTCGTTGAGGCACATTACCAGTCTATTAATGCAGATGTGCCCGTAGAAACGCACCTGTGCCCTCCTGGTTACCATTACACTCAGGACTTCAATCCCGATGATGCACATGACGTTGTTGTAGTCTGCGACGATGAGTGGAAAGAGAAATACCGTACTGGGGTACTGTACAACATCAACGGTCAATGGGTACCTCACCAATCTGACCCAGTGGGTGTTCGCTTAACCGGCGCTGGTAACATCGTGCGGCGTGCCAATACACCTGACATCGGCTGTCTGGTGATGGCAAACATCGGTAAAGTAAAGACCTACCCCATATCCGGTTTAACGATGAACAAACTCGATACTACGCGAGATTACTATTCTTCGTTAATGTTGACCTTACCCGATTCCATTACAGGGAAAACCGTTGGGTTCGTCATCGGAGGTATTCTGCATTGGTTGCCGCCGCAGGGCTATTTCAGCGACCGTGCGATTATGCTGAGTCTGCCAAACCTTAGCGTGGCGAAGATTGTATTGGAAACCCGTCGCTATTACGATTGGGACGCCATCGGTGTAGGTGATTTAAGTACGCCTACGTCCGTTCAACGTATTCGTAACTCAGAAACGTTAAAAGCGTTGCTGACGCACGAATCCTCGTTTATCTTTACGATAGACAACCCGTATCTCGAAAAAGAGATTCACGGAATAAGCCACAACGCTATCTGGGGCCGGTTCTATTTAAAAGACCCGACTGACCCAGATGGGAAGAAGACGCTAGGTCCTATCTTTAACCGTATTGGTAAATGTGTAGGGTACTGGCCGACCTGGGAAGAAGGGGAGTGGGTCTTTAATACCACATTCTTCGACCGGGAAAACTTTTTGTTGGGGAACGCGCGTTGGTATAACCAGAATTTGGTAAACGACGCGCAGGCGATCGTCGGGCCTTTCGGGGCTTGGGGTAAGCCATTTGTTGAAATGCATCGCTACAAAGCACGAAAAAAATAAAAGGTAAACCCTACTCCCAACGGGAGTAGGGTACCTATATCTTTTTTTGCCTGCAGGCCGATTACGCGTTTACGTAATAGATGGCGTTGCCGAACATTTTGTTGTTGCCGCCGCAAGCGGTAACTTTAAATGCTACGCCGCCTTCAGCTTCAGCTTTCTTAGCCAGCGCTTCGGTAACTTCGGTAACGGTGCTCAGTCCAGAAACCTGAACGGTGCCTGCTTCTACCAGACCAGAAACGTCGCTGCCTGCGGTGATTTCACGAATGCTCATTTACTTATCTCCATTAACAAATGATAGCAGAAGAACCCTATGTTCAACTACTTGTACTTCGAGGCATATTAACTGCCCCGACTCGTAAATTAGTTGACAATAAACCGGCTTTTGTGCGAAAAAAGTGGCTAACTGTACACAAGCGATTCGGGTTATCGTTACAGTTAGGGGTTTATTGTCACATTATACCCCACACACGTAAATAACTTAGTGTGGTGTACTGGTGTCGTTGCCCGGACCATGGCCAGTATGTACGTGAAGAGTAAAGGTGATGCCGCCGATAACCGATTCGGTAACTGTGAATGTGCCCTTACCCTCACCCTTGCCGTTATAGAGGAAATCCTTACCTACTTCCAGGTTACCGGTAAATAGATTCGTTGGGCATGTGGTCTTCCAGTCTTCAGTCGTCCATGCCATGTTTTTCGACGCTGTAGAGTTGCGAGTTTCGCACTTCTCGTTAATCGTCTTTGTCTCGAGATTAATAGAACGTTTAGCATAAATGAAAGCGTCCTCTTTATTGATATTAATCTTCGACCGGCAGGCGTTTTCAAACCCTAAGTCATCCTCCGGAGAATTGAGGTAGAACTTACGCCCTTCGTCATCCACTAACTGGCAAAACCCATCGCGCGTGTTCAGCTGAAGCAGATACGCGTTTTTCTCACCGTTAGTCATACTGGTACGTAAAGTAACGTGACCATCCATCGGAGAGATATTCAGTACGTAGGCGTTAGAGAGGTCATCGGCCATCTGGTTTACTGGGTCAGCAGACCAGGCGTATACGCCGTCTTCCAGTCGCTTAACGTTACTGTTGTTTAAATCTTCCCAGAAGTACATATCGGTTTCACCGATACGCCAGATTCTTACATAGTCTTCTTTTTTCACATCCGGAGGGTTAACCCGGTTGCTGTTGGACTTCATCCATTTTGCAGTGATGGCATTACCTTGCTTTACAGTAAGGTTGTCAGTACCACTTAAACTGTTGTGTTGCTTCTCTACAGGCGTCTCTGTTGCATCGACAGCTGTTGGATTAATAAAGTTAACTTCGATAGGGATGACTTTAACTCGAGTGGCACCACGAGGTTTATCTTCCGCGACGATACCTATCGAGAAGATGTGCAACCCTGACTTAGATTTATTCATACCACCCTCCTCTCATACTACACTTTTTTACGTTTCGATCTCATCGTTTGACAATCGAGGAAAGTACGGGGGTAAGGGGGTTTATGTATTGGATGCGAACATAAACGGAGGTATCCGTAGGATACCGACATCCTTTTTGTTTTTGTAGTTGACCTTGACTTTTAACCTAACGAGGAGTGCAGTACCATGTCTTTATTTCAAACCATTAAAAGTGCATTAGAGCGTAATGATGCAGACAGTGCCTTTACTGCGTTACAGAAAGCCAGTAACGGGAAGCTAGACAGCGTCTTTGCTAACAATCAAAGAATGCGCTTTTACAAAGTCGGGGAAGTAGACCAGTTCTACGACGAACTGTTTACGGGAGTAGTGCAAAGCGCGGTATACGTCATGCCGACTGAACAACTAAGTCGGTTTGAAAAAGGGATGCGTTACCAGCGGTTAAGTAACGACTACGCATTACTGAATCTGGCTATCGATGACTGCATCGTACTGGTTGTATACTAAGTTTTTACAGATAGATGTCATCTTAGTGAGCATTGTGTATAAACCCACAGTCGCTTAAACACCAACTGTTCTTTAGTAACAGTTTTTGGTCACTTTAGTGTACTTTAAAGGAAATACCGAATGTATAACGAATACGAATTAGTTTACCAGACACCGAAAGAAGCATTCTTTAATGCAGTAATTACTAACTCAATTGTACTGTTGGGAATGCAGTTCAGTATTCGGAGTATGGCTTACAGCGACGTAACGTGGCAGGATTGTGCGCACCTGCCACAAAAGCTCTCAACCGTTGTCGAAAAGCGGCTGCTTGACAAAGGGGAAGTAAAGTGCCGTTTAGGCCACCATGTCTCTGACTTAGCGCCGTGGGTTGAGTTAACCATGACGTTCGAAGGGGATTCGCGGGTAGCTTACCTATCGGGTAATCAAAACATCGGACGCGCCATTGCTGAGGGTAACACAATGTGGGTGCACTACATTCTTACTCTGCTGACCGGTAAACCGGTGTTCGAGTTAACACCTGATATGCCGGCACTAAGCGATAGCAACTGGTGGACTGGCGGAGAGCTGAATACAGGGTTTAATGAGAAATTACAAAACTTTAATTCAGAGCGACTCGATGTTGATGCGGAAGTGTTAGTGCAGCAGTTCCCCGAATTCACTGCGTACCAAATTACTACCGTATGGAATAGAGCGGTAAGCAAGCGCAGATTCTACACGAAAAACGCACCGCGTGAAGCAGCCAAACCTGTGGAAATTGACGAAGACACCAAGGAAGCACTGCGTGATCTAGCCACCATAGCCAATGATGGCAATACGATGTTCTGGACATCTGATGAAAACGCTAACCATTATTTCGGTGAGATGTTAGACGCCGATGTTTGGTCAGTAATGCCGATAACAGAGCCAGGAAACCTTAAAGATTACTATAAGGTCGAAAAGGGTGAGGTGGTTAATGAGAAAGTCATCGCTCTTCTTGCTGTTTTCCGCGAAGTTATCCAGTCAGAAATACTGTTAAGCATCTATAAACGTAAGACCCCGGCCAGTGAAAATGACACGGCGTGGGTATTTGACTGTCGACCGACAAATACAATATCGCCTGCGTTCTGGATACAGGTGTCAGGAACGCTGCAGCGTGTGAACAGTTCCGTTGTTTCTCGCCTGCCAGATTCTGAAATGCGCTCCGTTGCCGAACCTGCTTATTTGATGTCGGCGAAGGCGGTACGGGATGCGTGGGGTACCAACGAACTGAAACAATGGCATTACGACGCTATCATCAAATGGGGTGTTAACAATGGCTGGAAAGAAGTGACTAAGTACGGCCGTCAACTATTATTTGTCGCTGATTTGCGTTTACTGTAATCTCGTCATCGGGGGTCTTGTACCCCCTTCTTATTTTTTAACCGTAAAGAGTATTTAACCATGCCACAACCAATTATTGAACAACATGAAATGAACTACGAAGAACTGACCCGCCGCTATCGCGTGAAAGCCCCACGGGTAGTAGAAGGTTGCGAGAAATACAAAGAAGCAGACTTCGTGGTATTCCAACGCGAAGGTGTTCCAATGCTGGTGTTCGTAAAACACGTCACCACCGATAACGACGACCGTCTAGTGATGCTGTATAACGTGATGGCTACCGTACTAGATACCGATATTGGACTGTTACGTCGTTATAAATCATCCTACGAACAGAAAGCGAAGGTAGTTGCTTTTGACTTACCACGCACGGTACTAGTAGATGGTTCCCGTCCGGCTATTCTTCGTTTTACGAAAAGCGAAGACGACAGTAACCCAGCGCATATTGTTCAACCACTAACGCTGTCGCAAGATACGTTACAGCAGAACGGTGGGATGGATTGGCTAAACGTCATGTTACCGGGCCTAGCAGAAGGTCAGGAACTGCATCTGGTTTGCTACACCCCATCCGTTGAGCACACCTATGCGCGTTACCTTACCGAAGAACACGGTTTCCGTAACCACCGCGGTATTTACATTGCGTAAGGTGAGTGTATGTTCCGTTTACTAGAAATTCGAAACGATATCTGGCAAGAGCACATCCGCAACGATCCGGAGTGGGAAGGAGTTGAAAGTGATTTACCGGATAACCCCGACCAGCTGTTGGTGTTCCTTTATAGCGATAAAGTCAAACAGATCAAGGGGATATTTGAACGCAAAACGACAAGCTTGTCGACCTTACTGAGCTGCATTTGCTGCGGCGTCAGTGAACTTGATCCCAAACTATTCACCAACGACTTGCGCGTAAAGTCCGTACACCACTACTGGAGGTTACACTCCCGCCAGATATTCGTATCAGTAAAACCATACCGACCGTTTTGCGTTTACAGGATGTGTCTGGTAGTAGCGACGACGGGGAAACAACGATTACCCTTTCCTCGTCAGAGAGTGAACTCGCAACCGAATCGTTTCTTAGCGAAGTCGAGGCCGGATTAAAGCAGGATGTAATCGTTTATAATCTCGGCGGTGTGCCCATTGAGCCCATTTTACACTTCTTTGAAAGCCAAACCTGCCATCTTGTAGAAAGCTTAACATACCACTTTAAAGGAGCTTTATGATGAAACTCGAAGGCTACGTTGTTACTGATAAACCTTTTGCTGAAGCCAACCTGTCGCGTTCACAGGTTGTTTATAAAGACATCGATGTGCCTGCCGAAATCGTTAAAGCGAATCCCAGCTGGCTAATCAACCACGTTTCTTTGGAAATCACCAATCCGTTTATCAACGATCCAACCGACCCATTTGTCGACATGGGTAATTTCCGCGATATTCTTTCCCCGCATCAATACCAGACAGTGGCACAGAAGAAAGGGAGGCTGCTCACTGAAACGAATGAGTGGGAGCGTATCCAAGAGCGTCATCCTGAAAAGGGTTTAATGGAAATTTATCACCAACACCCTAAAGAGTTTGACAAATTACCCCTGTGGGCATCGGTGGCGTATAACTGCAGTGGGATATATGACCATCTGTTGCTGAGCGGATACGATGGCGCAATACACGCAGCCGAAGGCCCGCACACGCCGGTAACTGTTTATCACACATTTCACCCAGCGCGCATCACTTTCATCGAAACGTTGAGTGTGTAGTTTATCTCCAGTAACCCTCGCGGTTACTGGAGTCCTCTTATTTTTTACACTTAACTCAAATTAATTTGAGGTGTGGTATATGACAGAACGTATTTTACGACTGCAAGAGAACAGGTTAGAAGACCTGCACGTAATGCGTAGTCGTGGCTTGTTTCCGGTGGGGCTTGATGTGAGTGGATTATTAACTGCCGCAGAGCACGGGGATGGGGTCATTACAATGCATTCGCGTGGGAGCGAAGTGGTCTCTGCGATTTTCATCGATAAGGTTATTCCGGACTCGGAAAGTGGTAAGGTGGCAGGACACATCATTTACGAATACTTTCGCAGCATTCTATACGAGGAAAAGATAAACGTCAAAACTTTTATGGAATACGCTAAGCGAAATAACTACATCGATGCGCGGCTGATGGTCACGGAAGGCACTCCAACTATAAACGGTAAAGTCCACCATCGTTTACTTGGAGCACAGTTGCCGAGACTAGGCGAGATACCAACGACGATAGAGCTGCACCAAAAAACAGATTGGCGACACAAAATCGAAGTGCTTCACAAGCTTTACGATTTATCGATCGTTCAAATCAAACTGGTGGACTTTACGCCTGCAAATATGCAAATCGCTAAGCGCGCGTTGGGTTTTCGTATTCTTAACACAACCTTCACATTGTAAAATATCTCAGATATATATTACCTAGGTGAGAGTTAAGAGATTAACTCAATGGCTACCTTCGGGTAGCCTATTCTTTTTTAAACCAATCGACTGTAGAGCAAAACATGACTATCAAGAAGTTCTTACAAACAGTAGTAGTTCTGGCCGCATGTGGTATCGCAGCAACTTATGCTTTCGATAAGCCAGACGTGACTGAATACGTATCTGCGGATTCCGATTACGGTATTGCACCGAATGAAAAACCGGAACTGATGCGCGAGGTCGAACAGTTACAAATCTACAAACTGACGGATGGTAAGAACTGCACAGGGCTGGTTATCGCTGATAAGAAACTGAAAATGTATCAGCGATTAACCGACATATCGTGCGATCAACCAAAAGTCACTTCGGTCAGTGTATCACCGTTGGAATTACCAGATCTAGTTGCTGTGAGTTTTTATCACAACGATGTGCTCGTTGGTCGCATCACCCTCATTCGTGGAGATATCAAAAATGAAATACAATAACGTTAATCGCCACTTGGTCAAAGTGGTGCTTTTTACTGTGCTGTTGATGGCACTTGTTGTTGGGCTACGGATTTCTAAGGTACACGCTGACGAATTCAGTGGGTTCCAGGGCAGTATTAATGGCAGCATTCCAGCATACACCCGCACCATCAATCTTAATGATAAGCCGTTCTGGTGCAATGCGCGTAAGCTGCTTAAGAAACAGTGTCGTGTAGTTGACATATCCTTCAACGGGCGTGTCGCTATCGTACACCGTCCGGGCGATAAAGATTGCCCAGGAGGTTGGTGGGGTGCAGTCGACCGTCACAACGGTGACGCGTTATGGCTTATCCCTAATCGTGATGAACTATCAGTGGAGAAAATTTGCAGCAAAGATTTCAGGGCCGGTTTTGTACAGCGACCGGATACCAAAACTCTGGCCTCCATCGCTATGTACTACGGTATGGAAACCATCAAAACAATCGACTATTCAGAATAACTCAAAAAATTGAGGTGCTATTATGAAACATTTTTTATTACCAGTTTTACTTGCTACTCTGGCCATTAGCTTCTTCGCTCGTGCTGGAAGTATCGAGTTACCAAAAGTTGTTAACGATCACGAATACGGCGGACCCTTCTGGTGCCAGAACTCTGACGTACAAGGCGGTAGCTGCCAGATCGTTGCGATGTCCGATAACAACCGTTACCTGTTAGTGAAAACTATGGGCGGCGTCGCATGTGGCGACCCTGAATACGGAGTTATTAACATGGCAACCGGGCAAGCCGAATCCATGAACTACAATGATAACCAAGCCTGCAGTGGTGAAGCCGTTGCTGAGTTTACTCGCGACCCAGGTGATAATGCCCTGACGGTTATCATGTACGACCCTACGATTAAGAAAAACGTAGGTATCAATAAACTCGACTTTTAAGTAAGGAAACAACATGCGTGGATTTATGGGTATTATCGTGGCGGTGTTCTTTACCGCTTCTGCTTCAGCTACAACCAGCGTAGAAGATTTACTACCAGGCACACCGTATCAGTACAATCCGCCTTCGTTCGAAGTCTGTACTGGCGACGATGGTAGATGTGAAGAAGTCAGCCGGCACGACGAGTATATCCTGGTCCACGCAAAGGGCGAGGAAACTTGTCCGGCAGGTTACTACTTTCTGTTGAACTCAAAAGCACAAGAGATTGTGCCAGTAGAGACAATAACGTGCGACCCGACGCTTCGCGCGTCGCTCGCTTACAATACGAAAACCAAACAACGCCTCCTGGTTATTGAACAGCAAGGGGTGGTGCGTGGTTCAGTAGCGCTCGACCAGTAACCGAAAAGTTTTCAGACAGATGTTATAACGTGAGATGACGACCCATCTCACTTTGGCCCTGCGGCGATATCCCCAACACTTAGCCGCAGGGTCCTTTTTAATCGACTATTACTCGTAAGGATTAAGCAAATGAACATGAACATTCTCGACGATACCCGTTCTTCTTTCTTTACTCAGATGAACGTCAATCCCGAACGTACCCGCGCTATTCTTTCCACTGGCTGGAAGTTAAAACTGTTAGGCGAGTTAACCCTAAACCGCACCGACTGGCCAGAGGAAGCGACCGTATTGATTAACAGCATTCACAGTGAGTGGCTAGATGCTGCGTTGAATGCCCCACAGCTTCGCCCGTACTACCGGATGCTCCATGCAGGTTATGAAGTGTACCGCAAGGGCTGGTACGATGCAGCCACCTATCGTAGCACCCCTGAAGGTCGTGAAGACAACACTGTCGACCACGTATTAGTAAACAATTTCTGGGGCGACCAAATCGAAGTCTTACAACTTTCCACCGGTGACCGTATTCCGGCCTGTGAGTTATTCGAAACTAACGCACAAATGTACGAACCGTATGCAATGATACGTGGCCGAAAAGTCCCTATCATTTCCCTTATGCATATGGGGCTGTAAATACGAGAGGTAGCCTACGGGCTACCTTCTTTTTTTGTTGAAGAAGGATTAAACATGAACGAAATTACCCTGATTCGTTTCATCGACGACATGGTGACGTGTCAGAAAGCGAATCGTCAGGACACGAAACTGCGCATCAATCTGATGGAAGAAGAAGTCGAAGGGTTTCTGGAATACCCGCGGCTAGTAAAGTGGTTTAAAGAAGCATTACCACGTAGCTGGGAACAGCTCGAAGCGTGGTTTGCTCTACCTATTGCAGAACGTAATCCCAATAATACGATCTTCACCGGAACTACTGCATTAGATTTGGCCGGTTCGGTGGAGCAACCTAAACGTTTAGTTTTCTTCTACGTCAATGGCGATTCAATAATGGCTGATACAGTTAACTGGATTTCTGATGAGTTAACTGTAAACACCACTTTGGTCGGTAGCGCTGCCGATGCCTGGGTTGTTGGTCAGCACCAATCGCAACCGTACGAAGAAATCAAAACCGGTTATTTAATCCCGATATATCTCGACGGCGTGGCACCGGGTCGTAACGCTGAACTGTTCAAATTCCTGCTTACTGAAACGTTAAAGGTTGTCGATTCTGATGCCGGGCGGGCGTGGTATGAATTAACCAAAGAACGCACCGATAGTTTTTGGGAATCACTCGGACACCGTAAGTTTATTCCGCAATAACTCTCCTCTCTGGAACCCTTCGGGGTTCCATTTCTTCTTTTTTACACATGACCTTTTGGATATGAACGACTAATACTTTCTCATTAGAAGGCAAACATGCTCAAGGTCGAACGTATCATTTTGAAAGGATTTACCGGCATGGGGTTGCATGAAATCGAAACATTTGATTTCACCCTTAAGTCAACAGTTACCATCATCCTCGGTGGCAACGGCTGCGGTAAAACAAGCCTCCTATCTGTTTTTCTCCCCTTAGCTCCAGCAAAATCAGAATTCCGTGAAGGTGGTTCTTACACTAACTACGCGTTAGTCGGGGACGACCGTCTTAAGTTTGAAGTCCTGCGACGCGGGTCTTCTTTGTCTTGTAGTATCTTCAATATCACTAAAGGTGTTTCCATTGTAGACTCGGTAAACGCCAAAGTTTACAACTCCATGGTGGAACAGTTAACCGGAATCACCAAAGAAATCAAAGAGTTAATTAATGGTGAGACCTTATTAACTGACGCCACTACCGAGGTTCGTCGTAAATGGTTTACGTTAATGTCAGAATCTGATCTGACGTACGTTGTTGGTTGTTATCGACGTTTGCGTAAACTCGCTTCCAGTTTAAGTGGGGCCATCGAACACACCGGACGAAAAATCGGCGAAGCGAAAATGCGCGTCGTCGACGACGAAGAAGATCGTGCGCGCTTAGAAGTTCGTTTGAAAGAACTCGATGCTGAGCTTCAGGAATTAAACCGCACAATTGAAGCGAGACCCGGTTTAGATAACGCCGTTTCGGTTGATGGTATCCGGAAACGCATTGCTTCGTTGCAACCGGCTGTAAAACTCATTATGGAACGTTATGGCGTTCTGCCTTCTGACGAACTGATTAACGAGTTTCAAAGTCGTGTGGTTGCCTGGCGCGAGCAAGCTGCCTCTGCTGAAACTGAATGCAACATGTACAATAAAGAGTTGTCACAGCTACTGGATGAGGAGTCGCGTCAAGCGTATCTGATGCGCAACCATACCGGTCTAAAACAAACAATCGACAGCTTAAAACAGGAACTGGCAACGTTCCAACAGAACTGGATGTTCCCCGAACTGTTTGAAGGTACCCGCATCGACGTGGATAGCATTCAGAGCACACTAAACGACGCCTGTAACTGGAACTTGCCGTTGTCTATGCATCTGGACCAGTTAAAGACAACAGAGCGTCTGGGCGCGTTAGAGAAACGTTTACAGGGTATGGATTTAACCTCCGCAGACCTATCTGAAAAACTGCAGCGCTGCGAGAACGTGTTACACGGTTTATACCACGACCGTCAACACTTCTTAGAAACCGCAGAAGTCGATTGCCCACAGTGTAACCACCGATTCCGTCCAGGTATTCGCAAGTCGCTACCTGAAATTGAGAATGCGATCAACGATAACGAGGGTTGGAAGAAACAGCTGAAAGTCGGGATGGACAGTCTTCTGCGTGACCGCAAAGAGATTGAAGAAGACGTTCGCAGTTTACGAACGATTCGAGAAATCGTCATGTCTTACTCCAATCATCCTGTTGTGGGTTTGTTCTTCCGCAAACTGCAAGAGTTGGATATCTTCACCACGGCGCGGGATCGTTATGGTGCTATTGCACGTGCCTTTACCGAAGAAATGGAATCGGCTATGATGTACCTACGTCAGTCGGCAAAACTTGCAACAGCAGAAAGGGAGTGGCAGGAAGCGGTTGCTGCGGTCGGTAACGTCGACGGCGCGTTAAGTCAGAAAATCGAACACGTACGGTCACAGCTGGATGGGGCTAATCGGCGGTTAATAGAATACCGTAAACAAGCCAATGAGTTGGAACGTGAGACTGCTCAGCTGCAACAAACCAAGGATGCAATTGAACGCTTCCAAAAAGGTTACGAGCATCTAATATCGGAAATGAACATTTCCGTTAATAACGTTGTGGTCCGCGAGTTATTAAACCGGCGTGAAGCGAAGTTAGATGCATACACCTCGGCGCGCGAACGTTTTCGACAAATGGAAGGCGCTATTGCCCGCTTAGCGGAACTGGAGAAAGAGCAAGCTGAATTGCTTAAAGAGCATCACCACGCCAGATTGATTATTAACGCGGTCTCTCCTGAAAAAGGTTTACTGAGACGTTACTTCTATTCTGCGATTACTCGCATCATGGATTTAATGAATCGGTATATTGAGATGGTGTGGGCATATCCGATGCAGGTTATTCCGTGCGATTTAACCGACGGGGATTTGGATTACACATTCCCGGTACGATTAAAAGACCATGAAGAACTGGTACCTGACGTGAAGAAAGGTTCAAAAGCACAGCGTATCATTTTCAACATGATGTTTCGTTTAACGGCGTATAAAGCACTTGGTTTACAAAACTATCCTTTGTTATTGGATGAACCATCTGAAGGCATGGATGAAGAACACAAAAACCGATTAGTTAACTTCATTAAATCGTTGGCGTTGTCGGGAGAGTTTTCTCAATTGCTGGTCGTTTCGCATGAAGCGGAAGTTCATTCTAAACTTAACGAAGCCACCTACTGTGTCGTAGAACCAGAAGGTGTAACGCTTCCACCGGTGTATAACGAAGGGGTAATAATCAAATATGCATCATAAAGGTTGGCGCTTATGGGCCTGGTGGGGTTTTCAGTTCCTTCAGTTTGTTGTGATGGTACTGTACCTCTCCTTCTGTGCAGCCGTGGTGGTTATCGCCGCGGTTGTCTATTTAGCTTCTGCTCTTAAAGAACGCCTTTTTGACACGCGTTGTGAGTGGCGAGATATAGGAGAACGGACATGATTGAAGGTATCGTATTAACCGGTATTGCACTGTGGTTGATTCGTGGTGCCTGGGGTTGGATTATCCGCACGAAAGGATGGGCATTCCATGGCAAGACGTAAACCGGGTCGTTTAAAGTTTTGGGCAGTTGTGGTAATGCACACTGTGGTGCTGATGGGCATTTTCTTGTCTCGCGCTACGCCTGCCTTTTGGGGCTTAGTTGTTTTGGTGTTCTTAGAAGGGGTTTACTTCGGTAATCTGTGGAGCAAGCCCCCGCGTTTAAGGGACCCGGCTTATGACAGTCGTGAATAGTGTCAACGCGGCGATGATTGCAACGGGTGCGTATGATGGTGCCACCTGGACAGACCTTGGCATTACGATTATCATCTGTGCAATCGGAGCATTTCTGGCATCATGGTTATTTTAGTGAAGTGGGTTGGGTGTATCATCTGTAGCCTGGTACTAGGAGCAGGCGCATACGCCCTAGGCGCAATCCTTGCATTGACGCAAGGTTGGTTTTAACAGGAGGGTAATTACGAAGTGGGAGAAGTATCATGTGACAGTGAAACAGTCTCTGATCCCGTGGTCGTGGGTTCAGGGGCGGCCGAACCAACCCAGCGTATCGTTCTTTCGAGCGCGGGGATGGCTATAGGGTCTTCAAAGAACCTTCTAGCAGACATCGCGGAAGTCTGCGGGCCGGACGATTTTGCAGTTTCACGTACAGTCGGGGAAGACTGGCGTGGTAATCAGAAGCGCCATGAGCGAATGTGGCGACGGAAGGTTACCTCAGCATCACGACGTTTTCAACGACGTTGCTGATTAAAGACACGGTTCCGATAGAGAACTGGTCTTTACCTGCAGCGGTATACACCGCTAAGCTTTACCGGTAAACTTAAGAAAACACAAACGCAATTCTTCGTTACTCGCTTTCATCGCAGGTGAAAGCTCACTTAGGAATTCAGCTCATGGCCGAAATTGTCATTCTTTCCTCATCCTCAGATTTAACGGAAGCACAAAATAAACAGCTGTTGGGGCTGCATTATAAATTTCTGAACCACCAACGTACCATACTCCATATCGAAAAAGGTGAGATTCCGAACCTCACTCTGGAGAAACTGTTGGCGGGGAACCGTGCCTGCGTTGCTCTGGAAGGGGGCACCCCTGTTGGTTACTGTTTGTATCGCGTAATCGCTGGGGTTCTGAAGATTCGTACGATGTTCGTGTCCGAAATGGCACGCCGTCGTAAAACGATGACGCAGATTTTTGATGCGCTTGATGTGAATGAACAGTTCACCAGTGCGCATGGGGGAATATACGCTTGCCAGGAAGCTGGTATTGCGTTCTTTACCGCTCGCGGTTTTGACAAGACCGTCTCTACAGACGGACAATGGCTTGAATTTAAGAAGCAGGTTCCTGCGGAAGCAGATGAACCTTTAAGGACTGCGGTAGCATAGTCCTGTTTTAGCACTCCTTACGATTATGTCTCACTATGAGTGGGGTATTTTTACGCGAGGAGTGCTATTTATGTTTCACCGTCCTGGGTTTTCAGCTTTAAACACCGATGTCTGTTGGGCTGAGTACGAGCGGGTGAAGGAGTTCTTACCCGTAAATCCAAAACACATCAACGTGGGTACTATCGGGCGTGTTGCGTTCGATGATACTCCGCTGAGTACGTGTATTAAAGCTGCGCTTGGTACGCTGCCGGCGTCTATAGTGTTTGAGGAATTAAAATGACGGACATTCGTGTTGACATATATGGGGAAATTCATACCACGGCCGATCGTAATCGTGTTGAATGGGCGATCATCGATAACCATCGGAAAAAACCATACGATTTTTTACTGTGTGAAGAACTGGGGCCGTATGAACATCACACTGCAAAAGCGCAAGATAAGGCATTAAAGGAGAAGATGTACTCTATTGGGCCCATGGGGCTGGAGTTGGCTAAGAAACTCGGCATCCCTGCTATTGGGATCGATGACTGGAGCGACGCAACCTACGCTAAAGATATCAAGGATAAAAAGGGAATGGCTGTAAACTTTAGCCGTTCTTTTTATATTCGTGAAACTAAAATGGTTGCAAAAATTAAAAAGTATATGGCAAAAGGGCGTTGTGCTGTTATGCTTGGCGACTCACACTTGCGCACCACGAAAACTAAAGAGCTTGGTGATGCGTCCCTTATCTGGGAAACGTTTAAGGATAATCCTGAAGTGAAGTTTCACAGGAGCCCTAAACGCGAGATTGATTAAATCTAAAGGAGCATTAAATGGTTACCGCTATTCGCGAAACAAAATCACTATACGATCATTTATCAGAAGAAGAAACAGCCTTATTCTACGACCTGTTACCTGAAACCAAAGCAAATGTTCAGTGGTGGTTACGTTTAGCGCTACGTGATAAAGTTGGGGAAACGCCGGTTAGTATTCTCGCACACACGTTGGACATGACACCCATGATTGAAATCGCGATTACCCGCCCTAAATTCTGGCGGCCTGGTATGGTGCGTGAGGCGTATCTACTCCAACGCTTAGGTGTTGACCCGGAGAAGTGTTGGCGTAAGATGGACGACCATCGCTACCGTGAAGAAATTACGAATAGCCTCAACACTATGTTGGCAATGAAACGACTCGGTATCGAACACGAAGGTTTCGAGTCTGCGGTGCAAGCGTGGGTGAGAAGGAATAGCTAAATGCAAAAAACAATCATCGGAATAACGGTTGGTTCTTTCTGTGGCTTCCCTACCCCACAAACAGAACCCCAATATTTAGGCGCAGGTAAACCCGACCCGGAAGTCCGTAAGTTGCGCGAAGAAGCGAAAGCCAGAGTTCTTACTGAGCTGGAATCGTTGCTTCAGTCTCCGGTTATTTCACAATGGGGTATGGCAATAGATGTCACTAGAACTGATCGACGAGGCTATTATCTCCCACGACTTGTTTAACGCGCCTGAGCGCTTCAAGGTCGTTACAGTTAACTGTGTTGGTGCAATGGGAAGGGGCATTGCTTTGGCGTGCCGAGAACGCTTCCCATCGCTTTATAATGACTATCGCCAGAAATGTCGTAAAGAGCAAATCGTTATCGGTGAGATCTATTGTTATCCTGAGGAAGGGGTAATACTCCTTCCTACTAAAACCCATTTTCGCTATAAATCGCAGATTTACTATGTCACGTCCGGCATTGATGCGCTGGCGCGACTAGGGGAAGACTTAGAAGGAGGGATTGCGATACCGCCCCTAGGGATGGCTAACGGTTGGTTACGTTACCATGAGCGATTGGAAATCTTTATACACTTACAGAAACGACTACAGCACACGGAGCAGACTTATCGATTCTATTTACCAGACACCCTGCTGAGGGAAGCAGAGAAAATCATCCCAAAAAGTTTCAAATAGATATTATTATCAGGGCACATTACAAAGGAGCACAATGCCGTCCGCGCCGTCTTCCCGGATTGGGAACGGAAAAGTATAAATCCGTTTGGAGAACATCCATGTTTCGCACCATTTTATTTCTTCTGGTAGCAGTGACCGCATTCAACAGCAACGCTTCTTACCAGTCCACCAGTAACAAACATCAAAAAGAATTTGTCCTTATCCAGGACCAGTTCAATGAGATTAAACCTCTCATTGTCTCCGCATCTCAAAAGCAAGGTGTACATGCCGGGATGCTCGCGACCACCATTTACCGTGAATCCCGTTTTAATAAAAACGTGGGTAAGAATAAATCGAGCAGTGCTAGTAGTGTTGTCCAAATGACGACAGGCACTAAACGCTCCATGATACGTCTGTATGGGAAACAACTTAACATCCCAAAGAACGCAGACCTTAATAAACCGAAATATGCTGTACAGCTTGCTGCTGTTTACATGAAACACATCGAGGATCATCTGACAAAACAACTCAAACGCAAGCCGAGCACAGCCGAAATCGCATTAGGCTACCGCTTCGGTGAGAGCGCTGCTGTTGCGATGATTAAAAAGAAATCATCGGTCGGGAAACGCTGGATGGACAGCTACCGAAAAGACGCAGCATTCTACGGTGCGAAAATGACGCCACCGAAAGCTGAAACACGTCAGCTTGCTTTTGCGAAGGAAGACCGCGACCAACGCGTCGCCGAACTTCAGAAAATCTGGGATACGCTGTACACCAAAATATCACCTGCGGCCGGTACATTACTGGCAAATAACACCATCATGAAAGGAGCATTGCTTTGACACTCGTAACACGCCCCTGGTATCCAGGTCTTAAAACAGCCGCACAAATCACCGCCAAAGACGTTTACGAATTAATTCGCGCGGGTGCGGAACACGTTCAAACCAACCCGAACTACGTAGAGCGTCCTATCGGTGAAGTCGATGGGGAAGCTGTCGAAGCACCTGTCTACGTTGAGTACGGCGAATGGTTCGCAGAGAACCACGGTTTCTACGATGCGTTAAACGCGGCGTTTGGTGATGACGAAGACGAAGGTATCGAATTCGACTGGAACGTTAATCTGGCGCTGATGTGGATTTGTGGTTTACGTCCAGCAATTAACGAAACCGAAGCAGGTTTCGTGCTGACGTGGCGACAGTCGGCGGGTTACAATAAAGAACTCGACTTCAAACAGGCGTATATGGATGTGTCGATTGCACTGCAGAAACTGTTCTTCGGCGACCGTGCTTTCTGCCAGCTCAGCTGGTTGACCATCCTGGAAAAACTGGCAACGTGCCACAAACTGTGGCGAGCGGAAGATGCTCCAGAACATCTCTTCGTGCTCGAATACGCAGTGGTGCCGAACCAGCCGTTCTTTGAGGCCGATGCGTAATTAACGGTCAGACCTTCGGGTCTGACCACCTTTTATTTAATTCTTGGATGTGTGTTCGTGAAACGTTTAATAAATTTTCTCTACTGGATGGAGAAACACTATAGCCACAACATTCCGATGATGTATAGTTTGTTATTCTCCACGGTAATGTTGGTGATCGGTGCGATCGTCGCACATCTGATGGAACTCACGTCTCCATGGGCGCAACTCTTTCTTACCATCTGGATGTTGTTCTCAGGCTACCACATACGTGGTTTCATAACCCGATTCTTTCGCTGGCGTAGTACCTGGCACGTCTTTAATTCCGACCGTAACTAGTTTTTTACAGCAGTAACTAATCATCTGAAAATACCATTGACTTTTATAAGGACTATTAACATGCAATTTCCAATTTCCGTAATCGAAGATATGGCTCGTGTAGTACGTGACCGTGCGTACGTGCTTAGCTACGAAGGTATTCGTGCATATTCAGAAGCTCTGATTGCACAACACGTCACTGGCACCGGTGTTATCAACCCGGATCTTTACAATGCGCTGGTCGATAACAATGTGGAGGCTTATCTGCCGCTGCCGCACCTGCGTAATAAGTTGTGCCTTTCATCTCAAACTCTTCAGTTTGATAACCTGCCGCCACTGAAATATTCGCCAGATGACCGTTGGGGAAGTATGCTTGGCGTAGCTTTCCAAAATTGCCACGCGCCTTATAACTGGTCTATTCTCGTTGAAGGTGTTGATGGTGTCTGGTATGCCATTGCACATTCTGACGAATTCTTCTTCGAGCCAGGTGAACTGATTAAACCCGTAAGTGCTCCACATGGTCGTGTTAAGGTTGGGCATTGTTACATTGAATTGACTCATGTCCAGTGGACTATCGAAGACTGGCGTGCTGCCTCCGTTATCTTTGGTGACGGTAAACCACACTCAGTTACTTTCGAGCGTTGTGAAGCAGAGCATGTTGAAGAGACTGACAATGACGAAGTGGGAGATCGTTACGCGCCGATGGAAGAGTGTCGTAACATCGCGAACATCGACTGGGTGAAAGTCTTTACGGCCAACCCCGGTTTCCGTGGTCAGACTATCAACCCCGGCGAAGTAACCTGGGAAGGTTTCGTACAACTCGCAGATAAACTCGGTTATGACGTGTGGGATTACACCTACAAACGTCCATACCCGAATGCGTCAGAAGATGAAGACCACGATGAAATCATTCTGGAAAACTTGGCTGATATCGAAAATGTGTTTATTGACGACGAAATCTTTGTTACCCTCGGTATCGAACTTCCAAAATCAACAGCTTATCCGGTGTCGGTTGCCAGCGTGATTCAGGAACTGGGCAAAATGCAGGAGCAGACTGTCGAAGTGAAAATCGACGAAGAGCAAATGCAGATTGTTGCGCAGGTACAGAAAACGCTGAACCTGGATAAACTGTACGCAGAAATCCGCAAGCTGCCGAAAAAGAAACGTACTGCTGCCACAATCAAAGCAATGGTCCGCGACATCATCGGCAAATAATGCGATAAAAAAATAAAAGCCTACCTACTCCCAAGGGAGTAGGTAGTTCTTTTTTTCTTTAATTTGTTAACCCGTTATCTTTCAGGATTTTCAACATCGCATCATTCAACGCCTGCAGTTCTTGATTCTGCTTAGTGAGTGTTGCAACTTGTTCTGTCAGAGGAACCTGCTCACGGATTTTGGCTTTACGCACAGCTTCCATTTGCAAGTGTTCTTCTTCCGTCACCGTCCCTTCGTAATCCATCGATGTGATGTCCACACGTGCATCGATTCCTAAACCGCGTTCTAAAATGCTTTTCAGGTCGTTCGTTAGCAGTGTGACATCGACGTATTCGGGTATTAATGCCAGGTCAATAACCACAACATTGCGTCTATAATTTAGCCCGTTCAGTCCAGGATACGTCTCAATGTACGTATCGGGCAACTCGTAGACTTGACCGTCCCTCGATTTTAATGTTACAATCGAAGCTTCGACATTAGCGTCGCTGATATAGTCGTCACGAGTTAGGCCGACAGGTTTATAATACTTGTTATAAACGTCAATGTTGTTACGTTGGAGTTTCGGAAAGTTCTGTACCGCGTCAACACGATAAATCACTTTATCCGGCAACGTATAAGGTGCCTTAACCTTGAACAACCCCTCAAGGTTAACCTGAGGCGTGTTAGGCAACAGTTGTGCCATTTAACCCTCCTTAGGCTTCTGGCTCTGCCGCAGGGACATCCCAAACAGCTTTGCGGGCCAAGACACGATACTCCACGTTATCGAATTCGAAGACGTAGAAGTAAACGTTAGGATCGACGTCGTCTACGAGCTTCACGATATCCAGCGGGGTGGAATGTGGGTGATACTCTTCCGCAGCGATTAACGCCTGGAAGAACAAGTCCAGCCACTCGGTGGTTTTCTTCGACATTCTCGCAATATCTGCATTGTTAGTGCCGATTAATGCGTAGTCGGGAATCGTATCGTGCAGGGTCGTTTTGCGTGAATCGTTTTCAGGGCCTGCGATAACTACAGCGTTTAGTGATTTATAGATGGACGGTAAATCCGTTACATCGGTAGTTGGAGTTGAGATTGCTCCACTATTTTTTTCCGTAATGGTTTGAACAGTCCACTCCCCAAAACGGGAGATTGCTTTGACCCAGAAATCATATGGGAGAATCGGTGAGTATAATGCCGCAACATCTTCCTCATTTGGAATCCCGCGAATTGACCAACCAGGAACAATTGTGAACTTGGTAGTCGTAAAGATTTCTGGGAACACCTTGACACCCAACGCCACAGTAAAACTGGAGTTTGCCAAAATGTAATCACGTAACGCTTGTTTAATCCTGCTCGGGTTACGGCCCGCGCGACCGTAGATGATAACCGACATCGGTATCGGTAAGGTAGAATCAAAGTCTTCCTGGTCGTGCCAAGTATAGATGTTAGTAATCAGGCTAGTGTACGGATAACCGTCAGCTAATTCGTTAATCTTATTATGGTGATCCGGAAGGTTGAACCCTTCCATTGCCTTTTCGACTACAGATTTCACAGCCAAGAAAGTATCAACCGGTAATATCGGCATTTGGACTTCAATTTCAAATCCGGTATAGTCCTGATTGAAATCTTCATCAGCAAACCAGAGAATAATCTGGTTATTCACATCAGATGGGTCTTCGACTTTATCTGCTGTGGTTTCAAGTTTCCAACTGACCCAACGTGGGAACCAGTTACTGTTAGTCTGAATCATCGCGCCAGACTGAACACCGCTGATGACACTATTAAATTGCCCCAACAGCAAACGCTGGAATTCAACTTCGTCGTTTCTTAAGTTGCCCAGGATAGACTGTTGGTAGATCCATTGGGAAACAGTAAGAACGTGGTCGCTAAAGACGGCCGGGGTCTTAATAGGCAACTCGTCACGTTTAGAAGTAAAAGCAACCAGTTCCACCTGCAGATTTTCTTTAGTAAAATACTGCTTGCTTTTAGCGAACGAATATGACAGCTCAGACAACTCACCTACCGGAGCGGTGTTGCCAGGGCCATTATCAATCAGAGCCGCTATTTGAATAAAGCCTTGTAAATCATACATAATTAAAAACTCTCCGAGGTGAGCATGATAGCATCAGTTTTCAAACTGCTTCCATTCTTACAAATGCTGTGGGAAGCATTTAAACCGGGCGAGGGGGAGAAAGTAACACGAGCCGGGAAAATAGTGACACTAGTGATAGTGGCACTGATCGCGTTCTCTGCATTTGTCTCATACGCCTACATTGTTCAATACCACACACTGGTTAGCGTTCAATCGCGTACTCAGTATCTGGAGATATCCTATAAGGAGCTAAAAGAGAAGTCCGATCATGGCGAAGTGGAGAACAATAAGTTGTACGATCGTCTCTTCACGTGCCTGGGTTCTCGACCGCCATATGATGGTACCAAATCTCCAACAGGAACAGGCACTGGGGCCGCGGTTCCGCCTGTAGAACTCAAGCCGGTAACACCGCCGGCACCGTTAAATCCGTCTAGCCCACCTGCCAAGAAATACCAGGCCGCTTCTCGCCCGGTAGGGTCGCAGGAGGCAAATGATTTCCGACAGGAGATTATCAGTACGCTTAATAATCCATGAGGAGCATACATGAAGTTATTTTTGGTGGCGATACTGGTGCTATTGTTGACAGGATGTCCTGGGGTCATCCGTCACGTAGACCCAGATTACTCCTCAACCGGAGATTGGCCTTTTCGTCCTTTAGAACACCCACCAGTTTATGCTGGTGGGAACAGTCCTGAGGCGAAAAAGCTGGCAGGGAAAATGTTTGTTGCGGATGTGAACGCTTATGCTTATTACGTTTATCTGTACGCTAAGTCGTTGAACAATTACGCAGAAGCTAAGGGGTGGCGCACCCCGATGGCCGCACCGCTTTGTGAAGAGTTTATTCGCCCCACTCTTCATGATATACCCTCCGGGATATATCTCGACCCTGGTTCTCGTAGCCCTCAAGACATTAGTCGTGATTTGTCACGACAGATTAAGTCTCTCATTCGTAGCTATCGCGAAGACAGAGAGACTTTTAATCGTGCCTACGAACGACACAAAAGTAGTTGCCTTGTGCAATGAAAACTCCCTCTTACCTTCGGGTAAGAGGGGATTTCCTTTTTTACGTTAATAGTCAATAGTGTGATATATAATCTCGTGGAGAGTTGAAATGACATATCCTAAAATTCTGCCTGTTTTAACGCCCACCGTGGTTGTTGGGACGGACTTAGAGACCCTGGCTTTACGTCCAGATGCATACATCTTAACGTTGGCAAACGTGGCATTCGATGTTCCGACAATGAAAATGATCGGTTCATCTTACCACAAAATCGACCCCAATGATGCAAAAGCAAAAGAAATCTTCTACATCGATCCACAAACGGTCGGTTATTGGGAAGGTAAAGGCGACCCCGAATACGCGCCGAGCGAGAAAGCACGTATTGAAGCGTTTTCTGGGACCACACCACTGCCAGAAGCACTGTGGGCGGCCAAAAAATGGTTGGATGATCTGGGCAACGTGAAAATGGTTATCACCATGCGCGGTCCCGATTTCGATGCTCCAATTCTGATGAACGCATTCGCGCAGTGTGATATCCCGCCGGGCAAGTACCGCAAGTTTTCTATATTGGACTCTGACCGGACTGCAGAACGTATTGCATATGCGTTTGGCCTGGAACCGAACTGGCACGCAGAAGCGCACCATTGGACCCGTGGCAAAGAAGCGTACGAGCATAACGCTAGCTTTGACGCTGCGAAGGAAGCGTATTCTACGGCACGCATCTATCATTTGGCCCTGGTCGCACGCACGTACGGTTTCGAACGTATGTTAGAAGCGCATCGTGAAATGTGTACAGGTGAATACATTCCACCGCAGTTGCGAGGAGAATAATGAAAGACGTCGACGTAGCGGTTATTTATACCGATGGTAGTCATACTGAGTCCCCGAAAGGTTCGGGGGCTGGTATTCATGGTTATTTATTCAACAACGGAGATTTGGAAGACAGTCAGGCTTATAGCCATCCGGGTGTTTCAGAACGGATTACCACTGTTGGATACAAAAAAGTGCCGCAGGATGTGAAGTGTCCGGAGTTGCCGGACACCGTTCAATTTGTCGACGCCGTTATTCCCGTTCCGAAAGAGTTCTACTCAGATGTGGGCGAGTTAATCGCCTTCATCACGTTGTTTGAGAACGCGCCCTTCCGCGCGAAGAACTATATCATCTACGTGGATGCCAGTTACGTTGTAAACACTTTTAACGAGTGGATAGACGGCTGGCATAAACGTGGCTGGCTTCGTGCTGACGGTACCCCGCTGGCGAACAAAGAACTTATTGTTCGTATCTGGGAAATCAAACAGCAGATGAAAAAAGAAGGACGGGGTGTTAAGGTTATCAAAATCAAAGGACACTCCGGGCACTATGGCAATGACCGGGCGGACGAATTGGCTAGAAAAGGTTCAGCTATCACCGCGACCAACGACGGTGTCCCATATCAGCCATACTGGTCGAAGGATGATTTGCCTGCATCCGCGGAACCCGAGCCCATCGCCGCTGGGATGAACCTTGCGGCATATCCGCCGATTTGTACGGTTAAATATTGCTATCCGTTGGTGAACGAGGACCATCCTACTGTAAAAGTGAAAGATGAAACTTTCTATTACATGTTTGGTGGCAACCATGCAAAGAACAAGGACGACTTGGTGTTTATTGGGAAAATGATTCCTGATGCACACTTTTCCGTAATGTTCACTAAACAACCGTGGGATAACATCTACACGATTGTAAACAATCACGCCGCCCTGGCATGGAAAGATACACCGAAGATGCGGCAGTATGATCCAATCGGCGTTGTTAACAATGAGTACGTTAAACGTAAGAAGTTCGTTGACGTGGCAGGTGATGGATTACCAGCAGACAAGATGCATTTCAGTGGAGAAGATTCCAATGTCTGGTTCTTTGAAGACCTGGCCATCTCCAGAATGCTTCGCCCGCCCTTATTGTCGTACCGTGCGCTGGATATTCGTGACGAACTCGCTACAACGTTGCGAGATGTTCTGCATCAGGAAAAGGGTTATGTCTTAAACGACATTACCGACTTGCTATTCGATGACAAAGGTAAACCTGTCAAGGAATACTACCGTAGCGTCGATAAGTCAATAACGTTAAAGATTGACTTTCCGATGGGTAAACGACCTGTCTCGGTTATTTTGACTCGCGGTATCGATATTCCATCGCGTACGGAAATCAACCGTATTAAAGAACCGGAAGGCCGTTATTACATCGCGGTGTGTCGTCCTGAAAAATACTACATCCGTTACTTCTTAATCTATATCGGTAAAGAGTATCATGGGTTGTGGTGTGCGTATTACGCAAACCGTCGCATACTGCGAGAAGAAGAGGTGTAACATGTTGCGAGTCGTGAGTGAATCGCTCACGCTCCACACACAAAGTCTGATTAACTGTGTGGAGCAATACGGATGGATGTCGTGGATGGCAACGAACCGTGAGTTCGGTGCTGCACCCATGGAAGATTACGACGTGTTGTACAAGTGGGGGTTTGAAGCGGCTTGTGATGTTGTGGCGGAACTGGTTACTGAAACAATTGCGCGTTACAACGCAAGATGTGATGAGCCGATGCCTAAACAAGTCCCGCCGCAAATACCTCCGCTACCGACAATCGATCGTGAGCAATGTCGAATCTGGACAATGGAAGAGTTGTACGACGAACACGTTAGAATGCTGAAACCGAACGAGCTAATAACCGGTGCGTTGAACTGGTTCTTACATCGTTTCTGGACAGAGTTGGTCGATGTGGCGGGTGACGAAGATAATTGTTCTCAGGTTATTTGGTACGATCGAGCGATGTTTCATCGCAGTCTTAAAGATCGCAGTCTCTGCAACCTGTATATTGTTGACCCGTGTGAAGACATTGTAAGGATAGCAGAAGGTAACTCTTATTCGGACTTAGTGATGCCCGTGGTAGAAAAACCGATGGGTATTTTCCTGCAAGGGGACGCTTGGGTTTTAACGGATGATATCTCGGGCTACTTGCTGGACCCGGACGACATTCACTCGGACGAACCTGATACCATCGAGTATTTTCACTTTACAGAAAAGGCAGCACGCTTCTTGCATCTCTTAAAGTAATCTGAGATAGATATTATCTACAGGGACGTAACCTTAAGGAGAATTTATTCACGATGCTTAAAGTCGAAGTGCCAGTGCTCTTAAACCTCACGCCCCAGTTCTTTGAAGCGTTGTTCGAAAAGCATTGGCCTGCGTTCGCTAAGAACGAACTAAAGGATAACCCACAGTGGTATCCTCTGCGTGATGAGTTCAAGTATACAGCCATCAACGTCTGTATAGAAGTCTTCACTGCGTGGTTACAAGAGATGTACGACTGCATCAACACCGAACGGTTGTTCACGCTAGAACATGTAGAGATTAATGTTGTTGACGTCTACGAAGGTTACTCCTACGAAGAAGGCATTACTGCCACGGGGTTAAGCCAGCAAGACGTTGAAGAACAAATCTTTGCGTGGATCGAGTGGTTCACGGAAAAGTTGATGCTGGCTGATTTTGTCACGCAGGTGGAAGATGTATTCATCCCAATGTACGAGCGGTTAGCTGAGATACGTCGTAACCATCGACTGCTCGGTTACTGGTATGACACTTATACCACCTCCTCAACACTGTGGTCTTCCGCTACTGCCGCTTTTGGCATAACTGAAGGCGATTACGATGTCGTTCATTCTGGCCCTTGGCAGTACGGTTTCGGCACACTGTGGCACGAGTTGACCGATGCCATGTGTCTGGACTTTTATCTCTGTGAAGGTAAGTTTTACACGGATAACTGCGTGAGCCAAATTCCGAATGGTGCGACGGTGGTGATGTGTCGCATCCGTAAAGAAGTCTCTGAGAAACTAAACTACTGAAGGAGTATTTAACATGACGCAAGACGAATTTGAAACGATGGTAAAACAATACTTTAAAGAAGGGACTATTCTGTACATAGTCGCACCCGAGAGCGAAAACTGGTTGACGTTATCGTCGCGGGCAACCACCCTACGCGGCCCAGTTTCTCAAGAAATAAGACAGATGGCTCGTATAGTTCGAGATACCGCCATCCAGGGCGGTAAAGTCGTCAGCTTCTCCCACCTCTCTCCGATCGGCCACTCTAACTTAGAAACCGAAGTTGATGTGGTTGCAACCGTCGGTTTCGATTTAGACGGCTCCCCAGGCACTAGCCTTGTTGCCATTAAGAAATGGCGTGGATACGATGCGATTCCATCGCCGGGGGTTTGGCCAGCTACCAGCTAATGGGGGCGGTATGTTAAAGGTGTATAGCGAGTCATTGATGGACTTGCAAGAGTATCTAAAGCATGTGGAAATTAACGGCAACCGTGGAATGATATACTCCATGGTTGTCGAGATTTTAATTAAAATCGTGCTTGTTTCATTCCACGTGGCAGAAAATGGCACTGCTGTACCAGGCGACGTTTATAAAGGTGTTATTAAACATCTTAGCGACCGCTACAGTTGTTTACGTGAACCGGATATCTTTAATGAGGTGCAGCGTGTTGTGTTGCTTATCCTCGACAACCGTGAAGATTTGGCGTACAAGCTTGCGCATGAATTGGCAGATACGTCACAGCACGGCGGACAACTGAAATATAATGTTGTGGATCTCGTAGCGTGTAGATACTGGTATACTCAGCCCGAGGTAAGTAACTTTTAAGGAGTTTTAGATGCAAATCGTAATAGACTTCGCTCTGTCGGAGTCGAGACGTCAGTTAGATGAAATTCTGTTAGGATTAAAACGTGACGTGGAATTTGAACTTCACGACGCGTTGGCCGTCCACGAAAATCGTTTGTCTGACGAAATAGGTTCGGGTGTAGATGTGGCTATCTGCGACACTGGGGATATGGTAAATCAGCTTATTGAACGTATGTTCACGCGGCTGCGCAATATTCTGAACTATCCCCATCGTTTTGAACTGGTAGAAGGAACGGACCAAATTACCGACTTATTGAGTGAAGCCTTTGATAAGGTCGGTGAGTCTCTGGCGGGGTTACATCAAGAGAACCTGGGCGAAACATACGTTGCTGTGGTCATTAACGGGCAATCATCGAACGTTACGGACACGGTAACATGGTCTGATATCGTTGACCAGCCAATCATTGACAAAATCACCAAGCTGTATCGTGAGGCGGAAATGAAGGTGCTGGCTATCTGTCGTCGTGAACTGCTGTATCTCGGCGAGAAATATGGGAAACCTGTTGAATGAAAATATTCATTGATTTACTCGATGACGAATTTCGCGAAATATTTCCAGCAGCGTTGTTCGAGTTTAAGCGTAAGTGTGAAGACTATCTGATACCAAAGAATATCGATCGTCAGCACCTCGCTGGTCTTATCTCTGCGGCGTACGTCAACATCGCGGTAAATGAAGTTCATCAACTCGCGCAACGTATTGCGTGTTTCGAATACAACGACGAAGATATTGAAGACGGCTTCCTACAGTCTAAGATGGGTCGTTTCTCACTCGAACTCAAGACCGACGAGGTTATTGATAAAGTCGGCAAGGCGTTTGATGAGATGAAAGACATCGAAATGATGATCAAGATGTCTGGTCCAGAAGCAGGCCCATTGAAAGAAGCGTGGGAACATCTCAATCGCGACGAGTTTAAAGAGATGTACATGGGCGAGTTCACCACCATGTTACGTCACCTCGAAGCACAAGTCTGGGAGCATATCGTTTCGCGTCTGAAAGAAATACTGATTGTGGTCGAGCCAATGCAGCCTCTTGCTATCAGTAAATTCTAAATCGGTCCGAAATAAAATAAAGCCTACCCACTCCCGTAAGGGGAGTGGGTACTGCTTACTTTTTATTTTTTGTTTGCTTTCAGGGTCTTGAGGCGATCACCGGTTACGTTCAGGCATTCTGTCAGTTCATTAATCTGTTTCATAAACAGTCCGAACAGCTCAACCCAGTCAGCACCCATGTCAGCCATTTTCACTAACTCTGCCGCCACATTAGGATGGACTTGTGAATTAGAGATAATGTCCACAGAGACATTGATGCTTTCAACTGTACGGTCAATACTTTTCTGAAGTTTCTTAGTCACTTCCAGGTTCAGCGCTTTGGCACGATTAAATGCAACGTCAATCTCGCCTGCGCTGTGGTAGGTCTTTTCAATCGGACGCTGGTCAATGACGTTGTTGGTATACGACTTCGCCAGTTTCTCAACCAGATCTTTTGGATTGATATTTTTCAGCGGGTAGTTCAGGTCTTTGAACTTAAACCCAATCGGCAGAGTTAACATGCCCAGGTCATGGGTCATCGCACCGAAACGTTTATCGATGGGTGTTAAAACCCCTTCCTGAATCTTCTGGAGCACAGCCCATACAGATTCCAACCGTTCTATGTGGTCCATCACATACGTGTTGAAGCCCGGAGGTACGGGTACAAGCATTCCGGTAAAGTTTAAAAACTTCTCTTGCTGCATCCACTTGGACACATCAGACATGTCGTCATAGGTGGTCAGCGCGAGTTCCTGTTGAGAGCCGCTAAAGGCTTTAGGCAGAATCGTGGATGCTTTGGCAACAAAGCCCGACAACGCTGCAAGTGGATTAACATTCATTCTATCAACCTCGAATATATAAGGGATTGGGCTACATAGTAAGTCTTTTACGTATCACCCAAACCTTATGTACGAGAACTGCATAAAGGTAACATCTGATGAGAATCAAATTACTGACTCGCGCTTTAACCTCTCGTATCGAACCTGAGATTTACACCACCCCGACGAAGAAGAATACCGATGGTAGTCCGATCGTGGTTGGTAAAATCCTGAACGTGACCACTCGTGCTGATGGTCAGCGCGTTCTGGAAATCGAAATCGACGAACGTAACCGTAACCGCTTCAAGGGCATTTCTAATATCAACCCTAAAGATGACAGTCAAGTCACCGAGTGGGCAGAAATGCATTTCGAAGTTTGGCATAAACGTCGTCTGTTACTCCCACTGAAAAAACGCTAATTGACGGAGCGCTAAATGGCAGGTCCAGCTAAACAAGTCATGGGTGAAGTGATTCGCCCTCGTTTTAACGTATATACCATCATGGACCACGCTCTCGGTAACTACGAGCGCGGGGAAGATGGTTTGTACTACCTCAACGGTGGTTTTGCCCACATCATGGGCTTCGCAGGTCGTGGGAACACCTTTAAGTCTACCCTATTAGACTTCTGCATTTTCATGATTCTGCAACGTTATAATGCGGCCTGGGGATCGAAATACGATACCGAAGTTACGGCTGCATTAAGTCGTCTGGAAACAGGGTACATTTCCGCAGCGAAAGCAAACGGATTAGAAGTATCACCAACGGGCGGCGTGCTGGACCTGATCCACGAAGGTCGTTACAACATGGTTGGCTCGGATATCATGGCGGGTGAGGAGTATTACTCTGCTTATATCCGTGACGAAGTCGAAAAACGTTTCAAAGAGTACATGGCTGGTAAGGCACGCGAAACACCGTTCCCGGACCCAATCCGTCGCTCTGCGAAAAAGATTCTCGACCCGTGGTTGTACTCGATTGACTCCCTGTCCGAATGGCACACTTCTTCCCTGGAAGAGAAACATGCCAAATCAGAAGTCGGTGATTCTGAACAGAACATCCTGAACGCCCACGATGCGTTGCAGAAATCGAACATGATGAGCCGTTGGCCGTCTGCGTTTGCGCGTGGTGGTTTCTATATGGGCTTCGTTGCTCAGTTGGCCGACGATGCGGGTAAAGCAATGGCGGCAGGTGGCCGTGGTGGACCGAAGGCGAACGGTAAACTGTTGGACGATGCAGGCGATGATCTGAAGTTTGCGGGTATCCCGCGCCGTCAGTTGTCGTTCTTAACTAACTCCCTGCTGGTTGCAACCAAGTCTGGTGAGTTGAAGCAGGATCAGACTTACAACGCGAAGACCGGTGTAAACGAAGAGAAATACCCGACTGCGCGTTCGAAAGCAATGAATGCTTCGGTGAACGACCTGAAAGAAATTGTTTTCACGCAGTACCGTGCGAAGGGTGGTCACACAGGCGTTAAGTTCAAAATGGTCTTCTCGCAGGAGATGGGTCTGCTTTATCACCTCTCTCTGTGGCATTACCTGAGCGACACACTGAAAGATGAATGGGGCTACAAACGTAGTGGTGCTAACTATACCCTCGATTTGCTACCTGGTACATCTTTCATGCGTACCACGATTCGCGACATGTGTGACAGCAACCCGCGTTTGCGCCGTGCGTTGGAAATCACCGCCGCATTAGCGTACATGCAGAATAACTACCACCGACTGGAAATGAAATACCATCTCTCACCGGCGGAGCTTTATAAAGTTATCGACGAAAAGTGGGACTGGAATGAAATTCTGGACAATACAGTGGAATACTGGATGTTCAAGGATCAGGAAGTCAAAGGTGGTAAGCGTTGCTTAACAGCAATGTCATTACTGGCGATGGCCGTGGATGGTCTGGAACCTAAGTTCTTGACTAAGAAGAAATAAGCACGGGCGGGGCAACCCGCCTGTTTTTTTCCCCTGAGGATTAGCGATGCGTTATCAGAAAGATATTGTAGAGCGTCTGTGTCTGGGTCTCGCTGGTATTAGCCAGGAACTTAGCACCGCGTTCCATAACGAGTTCTCAGCACCGCGACATGCACTGTCTGAATTTAGTCATCAGGTAAATGCCCATTACGGCAACCTGATTAATGATAAACCGAAGGTTGATGCGGTCGGTGTGCCTGAACACAATGAAGATATCCCGTACTGGATTGAAGACCTGGAACGTGTGGTTCTTCCAGTGCTCCGCGAGAGGATGAAAAAATGAGATTAGACCCGGCACGGCGAAAAAAAGCAGAAGCTTATGCTTTACAGTTACTGAACTTAGTTGACCCGACCGGGATTAACGCGGAAGCTGCCAAGCGCGCTTTCTCACGAATGTCTGACGAAGAGTTCAATCGTCTGCGCGAAGGGTTGCCTGTTTACAACCCAACTGGCGGCAAGGTCAAAATTGACCATATGCGCAATATTAAAATTTGCGAAGCGATGGGACTGAACTTGTGTCAGCGCCTGTGGCTCACGGAACCGAAAACCGGTATCCTACAGCGTACCCGTTACCCCCATTTAGTCTTCCGGCTACCTGCACGTCGCCAGACGCAGATGCAAGAGAAGAAAATGGCGGTGGCGAAGAACGATAAAGTCCGCGATAAACTCTCAGGTCAGGTAGTAGGGCCTTCCAAAGCTTCGGGTGTTTCGTTTCCAGAAGCGTACATCATGTACTCGGATGGACACGACTCAACGCTCCAGGAGTTCCTGTGGGCGCGTGGTGGTAACGATACGTTACAACGTGCGTTCTATCAATCGCTACGGCAAACCGGTAAAGGTCGCATCAACCTGGAAGGGGCTGAGCGTACCAGTTCAAAAGCGCCGCGTACATGGTCTTCGTACTTTAAAGCAATGCACATCGGTAACAACTTAGGACGCCCGGAATGAGATTAGGACGCCGTTTCTTAGTCGATATCGACACAATCTTCGATACACGAATTGGTTGGGCGAAAGTGCTGCAGCCTGATGTATTAGAGAAGCTTGATTTAGAAGTGTATCGGATGCGGTTCACGGATGCGTGGGCCGAAGTGGTAGGAATTCAGGACTGGAATAAAAAGTTCGCGGAGCGTGATAAACGCGCGTTGCAGAACGCGCAGCCAACAGAAATGTTGCTTACGCTAAAGAACGAAGTACAGGCAATGTTAATGACGATACAGATGCACGCTCCTATCGAGCGACCTGTCTTAACGTTTAACCTGTGGCCATACGCTGATCTCGATGATGAAGAACGTCATGCGTTTTTGGAAGAACTGCGTTACTACTATAACGAAGTGCAAGTAGACGTCGTTGTTATTCCTCACAGCGATCTTACACCAGGACGACTTGCTTCGGCGTGGGACGGTTGGATAATGTACGACTGGTACCCGTGGATAGAACAACACGCGGGCCATTTCCAGAAACCGATTCCGGATTTCACCATTACCCGACCGAGTATGCTGACCAGCGAATTAACGGAAGAAGCAATCGCGCAAATAAAAAGAGATAAGGTGAACCCCTTTAAGGAGTCCACCCGTTTTCTTGCTCAATACGTCGGTACCGACGTAAAGGACACTGCGCTGTTTAGTCTTCGTCGTCATCAGCAGGACGACGACTCGCAAACGCAGACGCCATGATCTGGTCAACGTCAATCTTTTCGCCTACTGGTGCCAACTCACCTTCTTTCGGAGGCCGTACTGCGGCAATCTGTGGGACGGTGGGTTGGTATCCGTTATTTAAATCTTCTTCATCGTCGTGACGTTTGATACCAACGCCTGCACGGGTCATTAAGAAGCCGTTTAAACTGTTGGCCAAATCTTGAGTCGCCTCAGCGCCTTTCTCAGCAGCTTTAATTTTCCGCTTCGTCATGACCTGTTTGTCGATGCCGTTGATTAGGCGTTCGATTCGGTCGACGGCTTTTAAGTCTTTGTGTACTTCACCGTCGTTCACCATATCCGTGACGAGCTTAACGCGTAGCTGTTGTGTTTGGCGGAGAAGCGAATCTTCGTTGTCCACATCTCCGTCGAACGCTTGGTATTTCACTTCTTCGCTCATGGGATAACCTCATCTCAAAAAGAACTCAGACAGATATTATCTATCCGAGACAACATCTCATAATAGGATAACACCTATGCTTTTTAAATGGCTTTCAACACTCCTGCGTCGTAAGGCTGTAGAAGCTCGCAGACGCTCTTTGGAGGCTGAGTTTCATAAGAATACCCATAACACCCTGCACAGAGTGATGGTGGGCTTAGAACTCATTACAGAGCCTCTGGAATATAATGGGAAAGAATACCTTCCTTTTTCATTGCGTGGACAACTCGAATTACGTATTCGAGATTTTGACACGTTGGTGGAGCGATTGGAATTCTTCATTTCTGAGTATAACCGTGTATCCAGTAGCAACATTCCCAATCAACGTTGGTTAGAGTTGCCTGAGGCAATCGATAGAAAAGGAGAGAGTTCAGAACCACGATGGCTTGATCATTATTTCGGTGCATCCGATCCTGAAGTCGCGCGCGATAAACTGCGCACAGTCTTCGCTATGTTAGAACTGTATCAGCGTGCATTTGATAAACAAACACCCGAACAGGATACGCTGTTTAATCAAACCGCACATATCTTCCGCGAGTTAGAAGTGATAGTGGAACACTATCTCTAACTTTTAATCTATTCCCTTGTAACAAGGTGATGTATGGATGATGAGAAAAAGCCGCCGCTGAATAGCACACGCGAGCAAATTTGGCACGGTACGCCACCGGCGTCAGATTCCAGCTACCCGTTAAGGAAAGCTTATTGGAATCTGGTTAAGTTGATGGGTATTAGCGACGGGATATGGAAAGACCTTATCCGTCAACATGTCAACGACCCGGAGTATCTGAAACAGTTTCGTGACAGCAAACTGACCACGATGACCGACCGCGTTAACCGGCTGAACACCTCACTTACGGGTGGTTCGGTACGTAACCTGACAGTCGATTTTACGTGGAAACGTTTCATCGAGGGATTAGTTATCCTGGAGATGCAAACGCTAACAGTCACCCTGCTGACTAAGCGGGGAAGCTTTGACACGAAGTGTTTTGTATTCGACAGTACGTTTGTGCGTGAGGACTTCATTAAGAACTTACGTAATGAGAACAGGAAGAAACGTAAAGAGCGTTTCGAGCATCCCGCATCTTACGACGTTAACGAGTATGTCGCGAACATCGACCACACTATCGAACATGTGATGAAGCACATTCTCCTGCGTTTAATCTACAAAGTTATTCGTGGGTATAAAATCGATGGTGATAAACTGGAACGGTGGACGACGAACTACGTCAACAACCCTAAGTTGTGCCCAGGCACATCATCCAAACGTGGGGACAGACGAAACAACATGAAACAGGCGATGCGTCACACCGAGGCAATCACCTGGCGTTGGTTTCTAATAATCTTACAAGCGCTGGACGTACGTGAGTTCGAAATCACTTTCAAAGTTCGTCATCGTAGTGGTAGAGAATATGAGGTCAGCGACGACGTTCCGTTAGCGACGTATAGATTCTGGAGTTCCAATGAAACTGAACAACCTTGATGGGATTACCAACCAGATAAGCAGCACAACGGGCGCAATAGAGAACAAAGTTAACGATGTTCAAAACCGTGTCCAGTCAACGATTGGTAATGCCGAGCGCGGTATTGAAAGTGCTCAAAATTTGTACAATAACGTAACCGCCAAAGCAGGGGAAACTTTCGACAAGATCTCCAACATTGGCAACACGATAAGTGAAAAATTTGGTAACGTGTTCGGGGGTGGCGACCAAGTCACGGTAGGTGGTAAAAAGGCAGCAGGTTCAGCGGCTTCCGGAGTATCGCCGCCACAACGTGTGCCTACTTTTGCTTCCAACACGAAAGAAGCGCTGCCAGTTATTGATCCGCAGAAGCGCGATGTGTCCGAACCCTTCCAGAAGGTAAACCAGGAAGGGAAAACTGCACTGAGCTATCTCTCACCGGGCGGCGCAGGTAGTTTGTTAAGTAAAGGATGGGACACATTGACTGATCTTCGCGATAGCGCTTTAAGCGCGGTCGGGACAGATTATGCGTCGGTGAAAGCTCGCCTGGAATCCACGATGAACATCGCGGGACAGCTTGCCAAACTGCCTGGTGAGGTGCAACGTGAAATCGGTAACTACGTCGACATGGCCAATAGCGCCAAATGGCAAGTCACTGCACTGATTGACGATGTTACACACACGTTCGATAGCTTTAAGGACCTGGACGACTTCTTGTCTATCGATGGGATCATTGATAGCTTTACGGGCGGGAGTGGCAATTTCTCCTCACTGGATATCAACACCTCGTCTGCGTTGATATACGGGATGTCCACGAAGCTTAATCAATTCGGCCTGCCGAATCGTATCGATCCGATGATTCAGGCCATCACCGATCCTGTTGCACAGCAAGCGTTGTACGGCGAACTGATGATACAGGCTGCGGCGGCGGGTAATCTCAATTCTGTTGAGTATTACTTGCCTAAACTACAGCCTGGTCAAGGTGCTGAGATTGCAGATACCGTTATTCAGAATCTTCTGATGAACCTTAACGTTGAACCAGGTGTGGGTTACAGTACCTACGGTCAGCGACTGTTAACGTTGTTTAAAGCGCTTAATCCAAACTGGGATATCTCTAAAACGAATCCTGGAATGGTTGAGCTTAAGCTTTACACATACGCCAACAGTAATGCGATTCAAGCACTCTTAACTACCGAGAAACGCCCATACGTTATCGCCGGTGGTAGTGTCCAATATCAGTCTGCCAGTACACTGGTACAGAGCTATTTCGCCTTATAAGGTACCTCTATGTCGAAAGATGAAGGTAAGTTTTTGCGTAGTGCGTTGGAACGCCTACGCGATGATGGTGCATCGGTGGATGCTTTGGCGGCTGCTTTTGGCTTTGCATTGCCCGCCGCAGTAGGAACCACATATCCCGTTTTACGTCCCATCCTCCCGCCAGAAGAAAAGGAAGCCTTTGTACGCTATTTACTGCGTATGGGTTATCAGAGTACCCTGGTGGATATCACGCCGTCTACAGATGGTTTGAATCACTTCAACATCTATTCGCAGGGTCGAACTGAGATAGGTCGGATGGCGAGTAACTTTTATGCTCGCCCTGGTGAGTATTTTGTTACCCCCCACGGGCCTTTCCGAACGCTCGAGGGTTATTACCACTATCTGCGTATTCTGGATTACCTGATGCGTGAGATTGATGACCGCACTTTGGTGATGGAATTTGATATCATGCAACAGGCAGTGAACACCTGGCCTGATATTGAGAAGTTACGTGCGCTAGATGGCACCGACTGTATCCGGTTAGGTCGTAATCTGAAAGCGGAAATCTACGGAGGAACCAGTTATAAGCCAGGTTCATTTACTCCGGTTACAGAAAGCCGTTTTATCCATGCGCTGGTAAATAAACTCTTTATACTGTCGGTCGACGGGACATCGTTAGGTAATGTATTTGCAGAGATTCTGCGAGCACGTATCCCGCTTAAGCATTATTACATGATGCAAGGGCGTAAGATATTCCCAGCACACTGGGACTGGCTACCAAATCTGATTGAGATGATAGCTGAACATATCGATCCTGAAGACAGTACGTTTGATCGAGCCGAACTTTTGAAGAAACTAGGAATCGACGATGGGACTATTTGATATTCTCAAAAACCTCGACGAGCAGCAGGAAAAAGAAGTCATTACTGTTGCGCGTGAGTCCATCTCTACGGAGAAGGAACGTGAGTATTGCATGTGGGTTAAACCCACTGAAGAAGGTTGGCAATGGCTGTTTGGTCAGACAGGTGAAACGTTCCTGGACGTCATCATGCCGGTCGTTAACGGCAAACGCCGTGTGCGGTTGTCCACCGATAAAACCGCGGTCTTAACGTTAAAACGACAAGCATCTGATGGTCGTATCGAAGAGAACTCAGATATCGGGTTTGCTTCCGGTCTGACCTTCTACGAAGATGGCAATCTTGCACATCTCGTGCGACGTATCAAACTCGAACCAGGCGAACTGGCAGAGCAAGGTGCGAAACATTGGGATATCGACTTGTTCTTTAAACTGGCAGGTCACCCAGTTATCGAATCGCAGGCAGGTTTCGAAGACCTTGTCAACGAACTGCGCGACTCCACTACATTCGGCGAGTGGGTAAAAGTCGAACTGGAAGTTGAGCGATTTGAGCTGACGTCTATTAAGGACGTATTGCCGTTTGCAGTAGAAGACGCTATTCCAGGCAATCCTTCTAACCCCGATGACCAAGAAGTCATTCGGGACTACTGGGATAATGAAACCCGCATCTAAGTCGTACCCTCTCCTTCGGGGGAGGGTATCTTCATTTTTTATCTTAAGGAGTATGTAAATGCAAATCGGTTTTTTCTTTAATCGTCACGGAATCGTGTTTGTTTGTGGGGTTGCGGATAGCGACGGGAGACGTGTACGCACGTTAGAACTCGACGAAACATCTATGGTCGAGTGGAAAGAGAAACTTGCTCCCTTCGCAGAAGGTAAGTTTCAACTATTGCAACTCTACACGCAAGCTGCGTCGCCACGCGTGGCTTTCTCCCGACTTGGAGACGGCGAAGACACCACACACCTGGTTATCTTCAGTGGGCAGCCTGGTCGTGTATTGTGCGAATTATTGATGGGATTCAACCCGCCTAGCAAGCCCAGGATGAATACGTACAATGTACACGACAGTAGTCAAATTCTTATTCTTCGATAATTTACGGCCACGGCTGTACGTATGTAAAAGACCTCAAGGAGAACTATAATGAACAATATCGCGTTTGAAAAAGGCGTTGGCTTACTTCTGAACAACACCATCATCGCTGGCACTAATAACGCTAACTGGGAAGCGTTAGCACAGCGTCTCAAAGACAAGCCTGTGAAGATTGTGGTAACGAGCGAGCTGCCGTTAAACGGCACGATGGCAGACTGTGGTCCAATGTTTGCAGCGTTTAATGTCGACTATGATTGCGGCTCCGCTTTCTTACAAAACGCGTCGTTACGTAGTCGTCTGTACAGCTGGCGCTTGTTGGGTCCAGTAAGTAAAGCCGCCGGCCAGATGGTTAACCAGGGCACACCGATGTCAGGTGTGGAAGACCAGACTATTGCCGTTGTCGTTTCTCGCGCAACCGGCCAGCTTAACTTTGCAATCTGCTACGCGTATCAGGAGGAGGAAGCCTGTGTTTAGTATCATTCAGCAAGTTCAAGCGGTCGAAGAGTGGTTTCGCAAGACGGATATCTACCAACAGAAAGCGACTGAGCGTCAGTTGGTAAAATATTACGCCACTCTCGGCAGAATCTCGGTAGGCATCGATGAACTGGACAATTTAAAAGTGGCTGCCGGGATCGGTGAATCGATTTGGACGTTTGCTGCGTTGTTACATCTCGGTCCACATTCTAACTTCGGCGATATTATCGTTCCGCTGAGTGACGCGCTATCCGTTCGTACTACAACTGGAACGAAAGAAGGGCAGCTGCAGCAACTCATGTTAATTGCGGTCGAGGCCGTTAGTGTTGTTTTGCGAGAACCAGAACACGACCCTAAGAGTTACAGCGCGCTGCTTCGTAAGTTGATGAGGCAGTATCAATTGTTAGCGTGTCGCTGCGGGCTGGAGTTTGACCGCGTTGTTTTTAACGGTCATCGTAAGCTCGTTAAAACTCCCGAAACATTAAGCACGCTCGGCGAACTGCTCAAAGCATCGTTGCCGTTACCCGACAACGATTTGGCGAAACAAACCTATCAGGCGGTGTACAAAACCAACGAGTCAGTTCACGACATTATTGTAAATTGCCTTTTGGCCACATCGAATGATTTACAAACCAAACATAACGGTGAAGTCGCCATGCCGCAGCTATTGCTGCGGATGGAGGACATTATGAACGAAAAGCTGCAAGAGCTTCTCAAGGCGCACTTTGAACCGTGGATAGTAAGAAAACAAATGTTGTTCAATCGTAACCCTCGTGTTGATGTTAAGTTCGATGGTAACGCTGTAAACATTTGTGCGAACGACGATTTAAGAGACATTTTGAATTTATTGAAAGGAAAATAATTGTGAAACAATATCTTGAGATGATGCAGAACATTCTGGACGAGGGTCATGTTAAAGGCGATCGTACTGGAACGGGGACGCTTTCTGTCTTTGGTCGCCAGATGCGTTTTGATTTGCGTAAAGGTTTCCCGTTAGTCACGACTAAGAAACTCCACCTGCGTTCTATTATCCACGAACTGTTGTGGTTCCTTAGTGGGGATACCAACACCAAATATCTGGAAGATAACGGCGTTACCATTTGGCGGGAGTGGCAAGATGAAAATGGGAACCTTGGCCCCCTGTATGGTGCACAATGGAGACGTTGGAAAGATGCGAAACTGGTTCCTAAGAAAAATGCAGCTTTACTCGAGAAACTGCAAGCTGCTGGATACGCGGATTATGGCGACGCGGACGACGGTTCACAAATGTTCGATGCGCGTGTACTTCTGAAAGAGCACGACCAGATCTCTAAGGTGATTGACCAGCTGCGTAACGATCCTGACAGTCGCCGTATTATTGTCAGCGCATGGAACGTGGGTGAGTTGGATCAAATGGCGTTAGCTCCGTGTCATGCGTTCTTTCAGTTCTACACTCGTGAGCTGTCTATCGACGAGCGTCTTGATTGGTTTGAAAAGAACCTTCCAGATCAATTTAACGATTCCCGCTTTAGTAATGAAGCTGTAGCAGATGACGCAGTGTTCCACGTTGAGATGGACGCACTTGAAATACCTCGCCGCATTCTTTCATGTCAACTGTACGCACGTTCCCAAGACTTCTTCCTGGGAACACCGTTCAACATCGCGTCTTACGCATTACTCGTACACATGGTAGCACAGCAAGTTAACATGGTGCCGGGCGATTTCGTTTGGAGTGGCGGCGATGTGCATCTGTACTCCAACCATCTGGAGCAGGCCAAGCTGCAGCTGACGCGCGAACCTTTACCTTTACCGAAACTGATCATCAAGCGTAAACCGGTTTCTATCTTCGATTACAAATTCGAAGATTTCGAAATCGTCGGGTATCAGTCCCATGAAAAAATATCTGCACCGGTGGCTATTTAATTAGGAGCGTTTATGGCTGACAACGTCGTTCCCTTCAAGCCTAAAGCGGTGGTTGCCACGGACGAACCACCTTTCATTCCTATCAATGGAGAGAAAATCGTGGAGTTTCCGGATGAGCACCGTGGACAACTTCACGTGCCGCAGCCGGACGGTACGATGAAAGCTATCGGCTTCCCGATAGCTGAGCAGGAATGGTGGACGCTACTGGCTATTCAGATGATGACTCGTGGTCTGGGTGAATCTATGGAACCAGTCGTCCGTATTAACACCGATCCGTATATCCACGAACAAGGTAGCTGGATGGAACGGCGTCGGACAATGGAGATACAGATTAGCAAAGAAACGCTTTTGCAAATCGCCGAGTCCACACCCTTTATCCTGACCTCGTCTTTTAACGGAGATATGGATGAAGACATCTACATGCATCTTTCAGGCTTAGCAGCCGAGCACCGTATTGCAGAGGAAGAACCTATCTATACCGAAGCGATGATTATCCATCCGACTGGCTTAGAAGGTAATACCTTTAAACTGATTTGGGTGGAGCTATGACAGACCGTCTCAGTAAAACAATTCGACTACCACAACAGCGTAATGTCCGCAAGGGCGACGTATTCACCGCGGAAGAATGGGTCGCATTAAAAGCTCTGTTCCCGGACGAAACTGATTCGCATGTCGTCCAAATGGCACTGAAAGAGTTTGCAAAGAACGCTCCTGAAATGCTGCTGCGTAAGAAAGAAGAAGAACTGAATATGCTCCGTAATAGCGTAGATGTTCTCTTTAAAACAATGGAGAAATAAGATGATGAAACTCTTTGCGTTCTCCGATGAATTCTACACGGTGGAATTCGACGACTACGAATACGGGTTATTAGGGGCCGTCGACATGGAGGACGCTAAACGGCAGCTTCCTACTAGCGAAATAGAAATCATTGAGATTGGGGAAACTAATCTTAGTGGGATTTTGATGCTGGGGCGGCGACCACGACCTGCGGAACCTGAGCAGGAAAGAGAGCAAGTGCAAGCGATTTGTCTGGTCTATGAGCCGATAGACCCTGCAGCGATAGCGAAGGTGGTCGATACACTACGGCCACAGATTGGCGTCGCGATTGAAAATTATCGCTGGGCTCGTTTCTCAGGCGACACGCCGATATTTTCGAATAAGCACTGGTTGCTGTGTATCAACAACGACACGATAATGGTACCTTTAACAGGGGAGAAGAATTTTGAAGATAACTTCGTCCCTGGCGAAGAGTCTGTTATCTTCGAGTATACCCATGTCATCGGAAAGCCGAGCTTCTACCAAGTTCTGATTGATGTATTGACTCACGTCGGTCGAACCATCGAATACCACTACTGGGCACGCCATGCGCGTTTTAAATGGTTCTCGTTGACGTACGTCGAAGGTTGGGAACGTGTTGTTGAAAAGATTGACGGGCGCTATGAGCAGATTTGGTTCCTGAACCCGGCATTCCGTGAAGAATTACCCGCATGGGTAAAAGAAGAGGCGAGCAAGCTGACGGTTGGCTTTACTAAGCAGGGCGCGCCGTATATGGTTAACTACAAATAAGGTGAAAACAGATGTCTATAACTCGGATCGATTATCGCGCCGTAGTAAAAGAACTGTCCAAAGGTCTTATCGAACTGGACTCCGATGAAGCCCGTAGCTGTGGCTTTTTACCGCATATTGCACTGAGCGAGTTCCGCACTATCCGCTATGGCGCTGGTCGTCAGAAAGGCGTTACAACACACGCTGTTGATATGTCAGCAAAGTTCCACGGCAGCGTTCTGTATCTGGTTCACAATGAAGCGTTACGGAGCGAAGTGGTGGAGAAATTCCATGAAAAAGCCGCTGGGAACGGTTGGCTGACCGTGCACTGTAACTACTTGCCTGAGGGTTGGAAACGCGCGACGGGTGCTGGTATATCCGGCTACGAGAAATTCGGCTTGGTTATTGTCGACGAAGCGGGTTTCTTCTTCAACAAGTTCAGTTACGATAAAATCTATCGCAGTCTGGTCGACGTAGTAACGCCAGACGTTGTGATACACCTGATTAATTAAGTAGAGGAAAATATGGCTGGAGAACTCGGTCGTGGCCAAGCCACAACGTTCATGTATCGTGATGGGTTAGGTGCGGATGTAAACATGTCTCCGGATGACGAGATGGTTATCCCTGGACTTGACCCTGACGCAGGTGTGGAAGGTGGCGTTGACCCGTCGAAAGACGACGACAACTGCACCGGTGGTGCGTGCAAGATTTAAAATACGTATTAGGGTGTCCATATGGACACCCTACTTATTTTTTTGTTTAAGGAGCTATCAAAATGGGCGACCGTTTCATTATCCAGATTCCGTATAACGTTATTGTTGAACCTAACCAGTACCTGGCACAGATTAATGAGCTTCTGGCTGGATTCTGCCAACGTCAGTTTGTTGAACCGTGGTCCTTTGAGAAACTGTACACCCTGTGCGTGAACAGTGAAACCGGTCACACCTACGTCGAAGGTAAAGTCTTCACAGGCGACCAGAGTTTGGAAATAAATGATTTCGAAATGCCGTGGACGTTGGAAGGTGTCGAGTATCGTGGTACGGTTGATCGTCCGCGTTACGTACCGTTGTACACCATCCCACAATGTATTACTAACGTTATGGGTTGGTCTAAAGCGCGTGGTATTCTGGATAACGGCGTCTGGTATAGCCAAGCCACCAAACTCTACGAAGAAGACGGTGAAGCGGCAACCGGTATCAGTAAAAACAAACGTCGTTACATCATGGACGGTATCGGTGATGCTCTGGTCGTGTTGGTTAACTTGATGGAACTCATTAAGTTTGACTCAACCGATATCAGCACATACGTCAACGACGCACGTTCAAAGAAACCACACGCCGGGAACAGTCATTACCTGTTCCACAAAATGCGTTTCCATCTTACTTGTGCAGTTGATTATATCTGGGATCAGGCAGGCATCGACTCAGCTAAGCAACTCGAATATAAACACTTCGAGAACAGCGACGCGGTAATGATCGAGTGTCACTTCGCTCAGATGGTCGAATACGCCAATGCGCTGGCTATTGCGTACGATATGACTCTGGAACAGTGCTTCTCCTTGGCGTGGGATGAAATCAAAGACCGTAAGGGTTTCCTGAATGCGGACGGTATCTTCGTTAAAGAAGCAGACATGACTGCTGCTGAAATCGAAGTAAACGGTTCCCTTACTGTAAAAGATGAGGCGTTTACCGATGGCGAAGAAACTGTTCACGGTTGATTACGACGAATACGTTGATCGTTTACTGGTCAACAATATCGTCTGGGAAGACCACGGTCTAATGCCATGGCATCTGAAATTCCTAGCGGAGCGTTCAGAACAATGCGGTGGTTTGGAGTTCGTACTCACCGACACACCAATTCCGGTACCACACATTGCGCCGGTAGAAAATCTGTACTTCTTCGATGCTAATGTGAAGTTATTACAGCAGGTACTCTATACACACGACTGGCGTGGTGGTTGTCAGTTCCCAGAGAACGTTTTAAAGCTCTCTGAGCGATTCGGCACCGACATTGCATATTGCCAAACGTTTCCAAAAGACTTGGGACGAAACAGTGTGGTGTTGTGGTATTACCCTCCGGTAGAAGATATCGTAAAAGTGATTATCGAACGCTAAAAAATAAAAGCAAACGAGTACCCCGTTGGGGGTACTCGCATTACTTATTTTTTTGTTACGCTTGAGCCATGTCGGAAACGTCATAAACCAAACCGTTCAACTCAGTAACGGTAATCAGTTTACTGATATCGACGCCATCGCTCGGAACTTCGGTCAAATAAACCTCAACCGTACCTGTCCACGCCAGCGACTTTCCATTGAAACGCAGATTGTGTTTCGTGGGGGAAGTCATTGATTCTGTCGCGTAAATCTCGGTTGCGTCGATTAACCAATTGTATTTGGTTCGCAGCAAGGGAACAAGATCGGCAGCGGTCGACACGCCGGTGCCATCGACAGACAACACGACGTTCTCAAACAAATGTGCTACGTCCAATCGTCGATAAGTAAGACCCATCTTACCGAACGTACCCTTCTCAATGATACCAGAAACATCAAGGTTGGTGTTCAGTCTGGTGTATTGCTCTGGGTCAGGATCGGCTGCGGTGATGTGTGCCGGGTTACCGAACGACAATTTATCGATGGTCACGCCCTTACCAGTCAGTCCAGGATTCTGAGACACGATGAGATCGTAAACCAGCTCTTTTGCGGTCTTTCCAAATAAACTCATAACGCACTACCTCTATGGTATATTAACGCGCTTGTGGTAGGAAAATGTTCGCGATTTGTCGGGCTGGTATGATATCTAAGGCGGCGTTGACGATGCTACCCTGCGACCAAGCACTTGCCCAGTTCTGCGCCCAGATAGACGCATTGATTTTAGCCTGCGCGATGCCGTTGGTACGCTCGTAAAGTGTGGCAGCGCCCAACACAGACATAAATTCACTGAACTTGTTATCATCATCAAACACACCAATATCAGTTACAATCGGCATGTACATAACACGCGACAGGTCACGAATAGTTACCTGTATATCACACGACAACGGCAGACCGTCAGCACGCCAACCTAAACCACCTGTACCGAACTGGAGACTCAGGTTAGTTACCATGGCATTACGCATGGAATAACGACCGCGAGAATAGCACTCCAGATAGAACGGGTGTGTAAACGATTGTTTACCGGTTGCTAACGGACAAACTGCCGCTAACCAGAACGACAACGGGACAATCAGATCCTGAAACACATCTAAGTCATTACCCGACCAACAGCGAAGGGGAATACTTAGCGAGATATCGTCACCTGAGGTGTCTGAGGAGTCCCACACTTCCGGGAAGTCAATCACCGACGAGTTGTACAGTGACATAATCCCTGATAAATGCAAGAAATCGAGTGCGCCTGTAAAGGCGGACTTCAACCCAGTAATGAGACCATCGACTGCGTCGAAACCAGTCTTACCACCAGAGAGGTTTACTTCCAAAGAACGTGCTTTCTGTGTGGCGGAGTTAACCGTGCCAGAGATTTCAGGTTCTTTGGTGGTGTTGGAGAACGAACGCCCTACGGTATCACGTCCATCAACACGCCAAGTAATCCACTGCGAACCATTGCGTATCTCCGAAGCGATGTTCGAAGTTAACCCATCCATAGCGCCTTCTAAAATATCGATATAGTCTTTGAAGACGCTACCGACAGATTCTTTCTGGCCTTGGTCCATCCAGTTTTCAATCTTCCCAATGTCGAGATTATTCTCATCCATTGAGTTTGCTTCGGTCTGACTTTTAGCAACCTGAGCCTGGTTCTTTTCAACCTGTGCCATACGCACGGCAAGCTCTTTACGTTGCGCATCACCTTCGTTTTCGAAGTTTTCAGCTTTACCTCCTTGTGACTGAGCATCCTGAATGCTTCCGTTCATCCCTGCTACCAGTTCGTCTTCTTTGTTATCGACGTTTTCAAAACCGGCATCGTACCCTTTACCGGCTTTGGCTACGTATTCAAGGTTACGTAAAGAAACCTCGTACTGCGCAGCTTTCTCCAAATGGGTTGTTGAGTACGTCGCTTCCAGATAGAAGTTTCGCAAACGACGAGCCATGTCCTCTTCGTTACTCGACTCTTTACGAATTTTATCGATGGTTTTCGCCTGGTAGTTGGCTAATGTTTGGTAGCGGTTAATCATTCGATAGATATCGAACTCACCGTCAGCTGTCCAGATTTCCGGCAGCATCGAGTACCACTCTTTGCGGTCACCGTTGTATTTATTGGCGGTACCGCCTTTCTCAGACCCATCTACAGCATTAGCAAGCTGGAAAGTCCCTAACACACCCGTTGGTACCAATCGGCGATAAACTAACTGTGTGTTGACCATATTCTGCACAGCGCGCAGATACAAGTGCATTGTCGGTTTCACGTAGTAGTAGCGAGAAGTCTGCTTGTTCAGCACCATCTTCAACATACGTGGCGTAATCAGAATAACCGCAAAGGCAACCGTACCTACTGCGGCCCATATTGCTGCGGCGGCAACATACGTCCCCATCGCACGTAACATACCTGGGTAGTCACCTGTGCGCGCCAGATACGCTAGGTTGGAATCGTACATATTCGCGAAGAATGCAGCGACCCCGATATATCGGGGTTTACCGAAACGACAATGAAGATAAAAACTGTTTTGGTTAATAGCTTCGTAATAGAAAGTCCCTAGACGATAGGAACCACGTTGGTCTTGACCTTTAACGTACTTTGAGTACGAACCACGACCTGCATCAGGTTGTGCAAAGGCACCTGTTGAACTCGGATCAGCAAACATCGTAAACTGCGGCGGCGCATTTAACGCTTGCGAACCACCCATCGTGGTATCTTCAAACGAGAGCATCGCGTTAGAGTAACGACGCAAACCCAGGAAACGCTCATCGCGTTGTGCGGTTGTACCGCCAAACAGGCCGGTTACCCATCCTGAATCTTTTAGTTGTCTTGCTTCCACGTAAAACCTCTCTGTAAGATGATTAGGGGGTGTTGCCACCCCCTACGATTAGCTTGCTTTCCGACTTACGTTTAACGACGGTGTCGGTTGGGTTATTTCCTGCCTGCGTGCAGCTGAGCCCGGAGGAGGCACATTTGCCGCTTGCTGGATACTACCACCCCGTGTGTCGTTTGCCGCTCTTGGATTTGATTTCAAAATATCACGAATCTCTTTCAAGTAATCGCGAGACTGAATCAGTACCTTGAGCTGCTGAACATCTATCGGGTCACCATTCAGCGTTGGCGTCGATGCTGTAGCATCAGAAGTTGGAGCGGCAACTGGACGAGCTGCTGCGTTAACCTGCGCTTCCGCGCCTGCTTTCACTTTAGCAACATCCGTCGCAGACAATCCTTCTGCTGCAGCTTGCGACGCTACGGTTTCGGCCGTTGTTGAGGCATCGGATGTTCCGGTACCGCCTGTGGTTGGTGTAGGTGCTGCTGGTCCTACATTACCTGCGGCGGTAGCCATTGCATCTTGTGCCGCCATGGCCCCTTTCTGCGTCAATGCGTCATCACGACGATTAGCATTATCTGCTGGCAGGTTATCTGCTGGCGACAGACTCGGGTCATTAGCGGCCGGTGCACCCATTGCTGCTGCCGGGTTGGTTGGTGAATTAGGCGACAATCCTGCAACCATATCCTTCGTCTTGCTCGGATCGGCAGCGACTTCGTTGGCGGAAATTGCACCCATGCGGCGGTTCAGTTCCTGAATAACCCCATCTACGCTACGTATACGACCGTTGCTGTAGAAGACGTTGGCATTCCCTCTCAATATTGCGGATGTAATCCCAGGAGCACTCGATGCCGCCATATTCGGATTACGCTTCCACGCTTCCAGGAATTTCTTACCGCCGCCTGCACCTAGGAAGTGGTACAGATAAGCCACGGCTGGAGGTGGTGCTTTACCACCCAGGTCACGTTGTGCTTGTTGGATGTTGTCACGAATGAACTGTACACCCAATATAGCATTCGCCCACGGGTCCATTTGGTTAACACGCGGAATACCAAACTTCCGCGAATACCCCTTCATCATCCCGTCCCACGTGCCGTTAACAAACTGGAACAACCCAGACGCCGAAGCATACGGGTTTTTAGCGGTGTAGTTAAATCCGGACTCCGCCTTAGCCATTGCTAACGCCACTGCAGGTGGCACGCCCATCATGTTCGCTGCATCGGTAATCAATGCTTTGATATTCGGAACGTTCAACGCACCCTTTCTACCCAACATTTCTATCGGGTATTTTTCAGCCAGTGACTTATAATCACCGTCTTTCACATCACTCAGGTTAATCGACGACGAACCAGTGGTCATTGCAGCGTAGTTCCGCACACCACCAACCGCATCGACGACTTGACCTAAGTTACCCGGCACACCGCCACTCGTGCCCGATGGAATGTAGCCTGAGGCGCGAGCACCGTCAGATGACAAAGAATCTCCCGAACTGATGTTCGAGTCTTCTTCATCTTCACCGGTGACTTCCAGAGAACTGCGGTTCTTGTTACGATCCTTCCAGCGTGCACGCTTGCCATTATTTTTAATGGCTTTAATCATGTTACGCACGGCAAGGTCAGCTTCTTTTGACAACAGCTTCAGTGTTTCCAGCTCGGCTTTGATAGACGACGGATTAGTGTTAGCATCGCCCCCTAATGGGTTGATATTCACTTCCCACACCGACTGTCTTATACCGCCCTTCAAGCTATAAGCTGTTGACATCATCAAACTGATTTCGTACAGGTAACCGCCGGTCAGTTTCAAGTTCAGCGGATCAGCTGTTGGCAGGTAGCGTTTCACCCCAACCAAGTACGTCATGAATACCGGTAAGAAACGGTCAAAGAACCACCGCTTCAAACGATCTTCTTTCGGTGTGCCGATAGCGTCTGGAACCATTGAGGCGATTGCTTTCTTCCAATCACCTTTGTAGCTTGCGGTTTTCACGTCAATGTCTTTGATGACGTTTTTCTCGAATACCGTAATCAACGTGCGTGTGGCGTTGTCGATGGTGGTAAAACCATAAGTCTTCCAACGTACCGACTCCATCGCATTCATGTCTTTCTGGTCGAGCACCGCATTCCAGTCTACCTGAATCTGAACCTGCTCTGTTCCGTCTTCCCAACCCTCTACCTTCGCCAGATTTTTATTACGTTCGTTATCCAACTGTCCAAGTTTGTTGATAGCTTCATCAACGCCCGCGGACTTAATCCCCTCTACAGCCGGTGCCATTCCGTACTTACGTGCTTTCTTATCGTCCATTCTGAACTTGATTGCACGCTCAACTTCATTCTGCACTTCCATAACCTCTTCACCGCTCAAAAACTCCTTCGGTGTAAAGGTTACAACATCCCAAGCTTTCGAGAAGAAACCTTGGTTGACTTTGCGTGGGTCAGTTAACGAAGAGAACGCTTTTGCATCCTTAGTCATCTTCATTTTGTTGAAGAGTGTCTGCATGTCCTCTTTCGATACTTTCTTCGCATCGCCGACGTCAGCCAACTGGATACTGTTCGGCATCGATTTCAGTGCCGTAATCCAGCGGAGATAAATCGGAATGAAGCGCTGAAGCATAAACGCTTGGAAGGCCAACATCTCGCCTTTTTCCTCAACGTTGATACCGAACCCTTCAGCTAACTTCTGAACGTCTTTTCCACTTAGTCCGCGGAGACTGGCTTGGCCATCTTCCGCGTAAGACACATACTCACGCAATGCGTCTTCTAAGTAACGCGCCTTCGCCCCGTCGTCCGACGACCACTTATCGTAATCACGGAAACCGTACTGAGCTAAACGCATCTTATCCAGGTACTGGGTATAGGTAGTCGTTGCGATCTTGTACGCGGCGTAACCTGCCGCAGCGATCGCACCACCGATAAGAATTGCCGGCCAGCCCACTGCTGTCACGACGGCAGATGCCGCAGTTGCCACAGCGGACACCGCGGGTGCCGCCAAACGGGTTACTGCGAACTTACCAACATTCCACGCAGCCTTACCTAAAAGACCTACGGGTTTTAACACACCCCATTTCGTGATAGAACCGAGTATATTACCCACAGTTCCCAAGATACTGACGATGGGACCGATGATAGGTAAGCCTTTCACCATATCCCACAGACCGCCAGATTTCCCTTTGGAGCCCTGCGCTTTCTCTTTCTTCTCCTTACGTTTCTCACGCCAACGTTTGAAGAAGTTAAAGTAGTCGCGTTTTTCATCACCTTCAGGCGGCTTGTTACGTTTACCGAACTTCGCAAACATGGTACGAATAATGCCATCGTCACCACCTGCACGGGATACTGATTCGCGCATGGTGTTAAACCACGACATCTCTTGCAAGCCAATCATTCGGTCCAAGCGTTCGAATAACCTTGCACCTGCTGACTTGGCGGCATTCTTCCCTTTGTTGATAACCCTCCCTGCTGCATCACGGGCGGTCTCAAGGTCTTCCTTCGCATCGCCGTAGACTTTACGGCCAGAAAGGCCACCTTTCGCGTTCAAATGGCTGCGATAAAACTCAGCAACATCGTCATCGCGTCCAGCCAACCGACGTTCAACTTCGTAACGTGTAGCAATGTCGTGTCGTGCTCCACGATATCCATCGAGCATATCCCCAGCCCGGCCTCGGAAACCACTGAACCAACCACGCAGGCGGTCACGTCCACGACCAAAGAACGCTTTTGTTCTTGACCAACGTCCACCAAAACGTTCAGACAATGACGCTTTCGCACGATCATACGCCCCGCGTACTGCACGACCGATCGTACTACCGCCACCCCCGACGCCCTTCTCCATTTCCTCTGTCCAACTTTCGTCTTCCGGATCTCCCGGTAAACGTTGGTTCAACAGTTTATAGATACGGATAAGGATGTGGTTGGTTTTCTTGCCGGTTGATGAGAAGAGACTGAAACCACCACCCCCACCATCTTTACGGCCTTTCCACCAACGCGTCAGTGGGTTGTCGGTAATCATGTCTTTCAGACGATCGACACCACGTTTCGCAAAACCGAGCACTTTACCCGGTAAGCTCGTTACACGGTTGAACGCTTTCTGGAGACGTGTCTTTTCTTCGCCTTCCGGAATCTCGTTCAGCCAGTCCTTAATCTTACCAACGATGCTGCCCGCTTTTGGTGACAGGAAATCCAGGAACCGTTTCGGTAGCTTAGCCACCTTATTAAAGCCTAAACCAATCTTACTGGCCAGACCTTGGGTCAGCGCTTGGATTTTCCCGCCTTTATAGTAGCGGAGTTTACCGGCTGCGGCTAAGTCAGCGGCCGCTAATACCAGATTACCTGCGGAGTCAACAATGTCGCTCCCCAGTTTGATGTCGTCCAGTGTTTTCAACTGAACCATCTTACCATCAATAACCTGGTAGTATTCCCCAGCTTCCAGGCGTGCGCCCTGCAGAACAACATTACCGTGGTCATCGTAAATGTCGCGGATACCCAGTAGTCCTTTACCGAAAGAGCTTACTGCTTCAAAGCCCCCACGGACACTACCACTAATAAGGCCACGCATCCGGGTTAAGAAACCAGGACCTTCTCCGCCACCCATTCCTGCGACTTTACCGCGTGCCCAGCCACCGAACTGGTTCAGTTTATTCCAGGCACCCTTAACACCACGTTTCGCAAAGCCACCGATTCCTGCTGCGGTGTCGAACAACACACCACCCCAACGACGAATAAGCCCATCCTCACCGATGATAATACGACGGCGTCTACCGCCACCGCCGCCACCGCCAGGGCGAGGCGGACCCATTTCTTCATCACCAGAACCAGCACCCCCTGCTAACGAAGCCAGGAGAACCCCTTCTTCGTCCATACTTCTGACGTGTTCCAGAATTTTCTGGAGAGTGTCACTGTTGTTGTTACCACGAATCGCTTCGATGATACCGTCAAAGTTATTCCGTGGTGCTTCTTCGCCACGGTTACGTTGACTCAACAATTCAACAAAGTTAGTCGAGGTTTCACCGTAGAGAACCGCGGCCAGCTGCCGAGGCGACATTCCGCGGCCTTTACCACCGCCACGTAAAGCCGGCGGTAACGACGTGTCATCGGCACCACCACTTGCCCCTTGGTTCATTCGGCGCAGATAGTCGCCTAACGCCGAACCATTTTGCAGCTTACGTTGAATCTCCTGGTCACGAGTCAATGCACGCCCGCTGCGTGTCTTACCCATTGCCAAGTCATTAAACAAGGTATAGGGATCGGACAGGTCTTTATCCACGCCGAAGGTGTCACTCTTCGCGTCGTAGTTAAAGATGCCCGCATCACGCAGTGCTCGCTCTCCGTAAATATTCACCGCCTCGTCGATAATTGCCTGACGTTGGGTGATAGATGACTGCACTGTGGAGATTTTGCGAGCCAGTTCGTTACTTAATTCGTTGCTACCACCGACCAGGCTATCAGAATGCCCCTGTAACGCTTCCTTAATGCGTTCTGCAGAGTTTCCTGGCATATACCGATGAAGATGCATCGGGTCTTTCAAAATTGCTTCTACGTCGAATGCACGGCCCTGCGAGGCGCGCGACTCAATATAGTCGGCAAGATGCTGACGATCCTTCTGCGAGAGTGTTTTGCCACGGTCAACAAAATCCACAGTGCTATTAATGGAATTCTGAAGACGCAGACGCTGCTCATCATTTGCAACCGCTTTTCGTACACGATTACCGACCACTTTGCGGTCTACGAAACCACGGCTGGTGATGTCATATTCCAGGTCGGCATGTTCGCCATAGCCACGACGAACAGATTTGTTAATCTCTGCCAGCCAGGCAGGAATAACTTCAACTATGCTAAGATACGCTTTACGGTCAAACTTCGCCGAACGGCTTAACGTTTCGCCATTACGCTCATCAAGAAAAGCTTTCTCGCGGTTTAACGGTTGGACAATACCGAGTTCATTCAATACCCGGAACAAATCCGCCAACGGTCCTTGCGTTTCGCCTGCGATGGCTGAGTTCGAGATAGAGGAAAGATTACCAAAGGTGAACGCGCCCTTCTGCAGGCGTTTCATGACCTCTGGATTTTTCTCCATCTCCTCACGAGTCCATTTCTGGAGTTTCTCGATTTGTGGACCGAGTAGTTTCTTCGCAAGGAATCCGCTACCCCATGCAGTTGCTTTATCGCGAGCATTTGTTTTGCGACGTTCGGCAGTCAACGAAGAGCTATCGCTCATGCCGAAATCGTCTTCAACACCCATGCCGAGAACAGACTCTAACAAACCACGACCTTCGCCAAATATACCAGAAATTTTCTTCTTGGTATTTTCGCGAATCATGTCCATAAACCCGTCAGCATAACGCAACGGGTTCATCCATTCCGCAGCCTGGCGTTTAACGTTCGCCCAACGGACTTCTGAGAAATCTTCCTTCGCGTAATCCGGCAGTGCCGTGTTCTTCACGATGGCTTCTAAAGCAGGCGTGTTACGATCGAACTCCGACTGCTTCATCTTCACGATGTCTTGAATGGCGAACAGGGTGCGGTATTGCAATTCGAGCTTCTTACGCTCGATGTTTAAGAATACCCCACGGCTTAACCCGGTTAACAGGTTAATATCTTTCGCCATCCCAATCATGGTTTGGTGCATTGCATCCGCGCGCATCTCTTTGATGCTGTCACGGAGCTTGTCCTCTACCATGCGATCCTGCAGCTGACGTTGCTCATCGGCGTCTTTTGGCACACCTGAGAATACGTCGCCCAGTTCACGATCCATCAATGCCTGATTCGGATCGTAGTTCTGGTAATCTAACTGGTCAGATTTTGACCACTTGTCGAAGCGTTTAGTAACTGCATCCGGCAAGTATTTCTTCATTGTCGGACCGAGTTGACGCGCTTGCATCTTCAGCGTGCGCTCGGTCTTCTCAAGCTCCCCTTTCGTATGGGCGTAAATGTCCTTTGCTGCAGCTGCCGCTGACTGATAGCCCTCGTATGCATCAGCTGCCGGCTTAGGCATCCCCTTGAGGATAACTTGGTCGCGTTTCCCTTCTGGCCAGATAGTTGACAACGCCGACTTCCTGGCAACATTCAGGGTACTGAGTATCGGGCTTCGTTTTTTCTCGTCTTTGGGACGGGGTGGTTCACCGAAATCATCCCAGTCGTCGAGTCTATCTAAATCGATATCATCGAAACCGTCTTTGCCTCTTTTTGCCATAATGTTTCTTCCAATTCAGGAGCTTAAAAGTGAGAAAGCTAAACTGGGTTGACTTTTACTTGTTAAACGTCAACAAGTCCCTGGTGTCGCATTTAAAACCAGTTACAACAACAGACACCTTTCAGGGACTGACGAAAAACTTTCACCCTGAAGGACTGTATTCAACCGAAATTTTTGGCCTCACAGGGAGCGAAGCACGAGACTCAACGTTCTCGTACATTGATATCAAACTGGATATCATTTCACCGACCGTTTGTTTGGCATTGTTCCAGCTGAAACAGCTGTACGAAGAAATCTGTTCCGGGAAGCGATTCGCTATCTGGAATGAGAAAGAAAAAGACTTCGAGCCGGCTCTGCCCAGTGATAAAGGTGCAGACACCGGCTTCAACTTCTTCCTACGCTACTACGAACAACTGACACCGGGACGCAACGAATCGATGCGTCGCGACGAGACAGTCGATTTCTTCAATAAGTTCCGTCCGGTCAGTCTCAGCCGCTATGTGCTGGTTCTACCTGCGGGATTACGTGATTTGGTCATTCGTCAGGATGGCCGCGACCAAGAAGAAGAGATTGGCGGACTCTACCGCCGTCTGATTTCTCTGGCGCGTGCAATCCCCGACCGCAGTACGCGAACGGAACTGACTGACCCGGTTCGCTGGAAGCTCCAACAAACCTTTAATGACATCTGGATGTATTTCTTCAACATCCAGGATGGTAAAGGTGGTTTTGCACGTCGTAAAGTGACGTCACGTAAGTTAATGAACGGTACGCGTAACGTACTGTCTTCATTCTCAACCGGTTCCAAGGTCATGGGTCGCGAAGATGCGATTCGTCCAACGGATACCCGTATCGGTTTGTACCAAACCCTGAAGGCATTACTGCCTGTGGCTCAATACCACATCCGTGAACGTTACCTCAGTAACATCCGGGCAGGGGACGGCAACTTATACGGCGTTAACACCAAAACACTCAAGCGTGAGTTCCTGGAAGTCTCCGGGCGGGTGTATGACCTTTTCACTACCGACGACGGTATCGAAACACTCATCAACAGAATGGAAGCGCGCGAGCTTCGACATAAACCGCTGATGATTGATCCGAACCATTACGTGGCTTTAATCTACCAAGACAAACGCAGCTTCAAAATCTTTTACGATATTGAAGACCTGCCGGAAGGACGTGACCGTAAGCTTGTCCGCGGACTGAGCTTAGCAGAACTCCTCTATTTGTCAGGTTACGATATTTGGAATGACTACTTCTCGTTCATCACGCGTTATCCGGTTACGGGACGCGGTTCGACTTACTCCTCGACCATAAGATTGGAGACCACCACCTCTTCCCTCTATTTGCATGAACTGGAAGATGACTGGGTCACGTTAAAAGAGAAGGGAGCAATTAGCTTCCCTGACCGTACCGTGAAAACCTTTGTGGAATCCATGGCACCGCACCCATCCCGATTAGGGGGCTTGGGCGGTGACTACGATGGTGACACCGGCTCAGCAAACTGCCCGATGTCGACCGAAGCACTCGAGGAAAATCGGAAGTGGGTCAGTTCGAAAAACTACTGGTTTGCAACAGACGGCAGTTTCAAAATCAATCCGGTTAACAACGTGATTAAAAGAACGACTGCTGCGCTGTTGAAATGATACCCATAAGGCACATGTATGATTTTTCTGAAACAGTTTAACCAGCGCTTTACCGTGCGCAAGACCGATGAGTTCGGTCGCCCGCGCATTATCCCGCTGGAGAAGCTCCAGCTCCCGCGTGGTTCTATCTACCACACTATCGATTTAGACCAGGTGGTTTTAGCGCCACCATTAACCACGCCATGTTTTGGCCAGCTGGAAAAACCGGCGATGATTCGTCACCACTTCCAGCTGCCTGAAGATGGCATTATTGGCCATCCGCGTAAGAAACCGGTTGTTGGCCAAGAACGTCAAATCTTCCAGTACCATCGTAACAACCGTCGTATTCGTCGCATGATTGAAGACGGCGTGGTACGTTCCGATCCGAAAGTGCTGCTCATCGAAAACTACACTCCGATGCTGCCGCATTATTTCTACCCAGACACCTTGATGTCCTGGTACGAGCGTCTGCACAACATTCAGCTGCTGATGACTAACCAGATGAAAACTGACTCACGTGAGTACATGCGTCAGAACTACTACATCATCGAACTGGGTAACGTGCTGCCTTCTTTCGATCGTTTTAAAACGACGTATAACGATCGTGTTAAAACCAAACTGGAACACTTTAAAGACTTTAACCTGCTGTGGTTACTGGAACTGTTCGGTTGGGCTTACGGCGATCAGCAAGCAACCCTGTTCGACGGTATGGACATGAACCAGCTGTCACGCGTGAACTTCATCTTCACACACAACGGTGGTTTTACATCCATGAACATGGGTGTGATTGAAAGAATGCGTAAGTCTGCCGGTGGTCGTTTGACTGACGTGCAGATGGGTAGAATGTTCTACCGTACGCTGACTACCGTGATGACCGTACCACCGTCTGCTGACTACGAAGATGACGAGTTCGTTACACCGGAAGGGGATGAGCGTGTCCATCTGGGTGAGGATGACGATGCGGTTGAAACCGTTGCCAATAAGCCGGAAGAAACCCTCGATATCGTCGACGATGAAGCAACACAAGGCGACAACGTTGACGACACATTGAACGATCATGAGTTCGATGAGAAAGAAGATCTGGTCATCGAAGCACCAAAAGAAGATGTCAAGCCAACCACCATCGTCGTAGAACGCACCATCCCACACGATGCTGTGATTAAACAGGAAGTTGAACGCCTGGCAGAAGCGGGCCGCGTCACCGCCAAAGCGTATCAGTTCCTGAACGATTCTTCTAAACGTTTCGTAAACTTACCTAACCCGTACAATCCTAAAGAGACGTATGGGGAAGGTCTGACCATCGATCCGAAGAAACTTGAAATTAAAGCCGAGCCTAAGAAGATTGAACGCTTAGTTACGGATGAAGCCTGGGCGGAAAATACCACCGACCAAATTATCCGGCAGTACAACCAGGAAATCTTCCCGAAAGATGTTCTGGGTGCAGTGGCGTCATCTCAACGTCTCGGTTTGGCGATTCACAATCACACTGTTGAGAAAGAGATTTCCGTTACCGGGAATATCGAACACCACACGTTGCGTATTCAGCCGATTGGCGGAGAACCAACCACGGTACGTTTCTCAATTCCTGCATTAACCGAAGACGGTACCTGGGTTGCGAATGGTGTGGAATATACAATGCGTCGTCAGCGCGTTGATGTTCCTATCCGTAAAGTGTCCCACGATACCGTAGCGTTAACCACTGCCTACGGGAAGAACTTTGTCCGTCGCAGTGATAAAGTCGTCAATGATTACGGACGTTGGCTCACTAATGCGATTATTACTCGCGCGGTCGATCCGAAGAACACCGAAATTACTGATGCAAAACTGGCGAATGTGTTCGATCCGCTGTCTAAACTGCCGCGTCAGTACACCGAGGTGGCACGTCGTGTGGCAGCATTCAACGCAATTGGGTACCAATGGAACTTTGACATTAAACAGAAAGCGGCATTCTTTAACGAAGGGCAACTGGCAGACGCGGACCGTGTCGAGCTGGTACCTGTGGCGAAGAAACCGCGGAGTCATGTCATCGTCGGTATGGATAAAAACTCCCAGCTCTATCGAGTGGATAAGGATAAGACCGAACCACTGGGTACACTCGCTGAGGTCTTTGGCGTGGACACCTCTAAGGCTCCACGTGAAATGACCGAACTGTCACTGATGGGCAAATCAATCTCGCTGGGCTTTGTGTTTGCGTACTATCTCGGGTTAACCGGGATGTTGAAACACTTTGGTATCAGTTACGAGGTTCTCTCTGTCGGACAACGTATCGATAAAGGTCAGTTCGACTCCATTATTCGTCTCCAGGATGCGAAAATTGCAATTGTCTGCGAGAACGATCAACAGAGGATGATTGTCAACGGCTTAGACCGTTACATTAAACACTTTACCACGTATACCGAGTCGGAAGTTGACCGGGAAGACATTTACCTGAACCTGTTACGCGATGCAGATGGGCTAACACCACGCTACATCAAAGAGCTGAAACTGATGCGGACCGCATTTGTTGACGACATGCACGCGCGTATCCTCAGGAAAATGGGCGAGCCGGAAACCTTTATCGGCTTACTGGAGCGTTCTAACGAACTGCTGCAGACGGACCACACGTTACCGGAAATTAACGGTGACGAAATGATGTTCATCGGGAACCAACGTATTTCGTATCACATCTACACCGCGATGGTGCGGGCGATGCGTAACTACAACAACGCGCCTAACTCGAATCGTAAGTTTGAGTTGACGCAGGACATGGTCTGGGGTGCAATTAACTCCGACCCGTCTGTTCTACTGGCTCCTGGCGCAAACCCGGTACAGAACATCAAAGAAAAAGATGTTGTTACCATGGGCGGTACAGGTGGTCGTAACCGTAAGACCATGGTCTACAGTACCCGTGAATTCCAACCGAGTGACCTGGGGATTGTTTCCGGTAACACGGTCGATAACGGCGACGTAGGTATCACCGCCTTTGCAACAAACAACCCGCGCTACGATACCGTGGATGGTACGACCTTTAAAAAGGACATCGATAAACTGAAGCCGGGTGAGGCGCTGTCGTTTATCGATGGCTTGGTGCCGGATACCCTGATGGATGATGCTAAGCGTCAGAACTTCGTTGGGATTCAATTCGGTTCTGCGACCAGTTGTGTTGGCGCAACCACCACACCGTATCGTACCGAGCAAGAAAAGTTCGTGGCACACCGTACTTCTGTGAAGCACGCACGCGTAATCGATAAACCTGGCAAGATTGTGGAGGTTCTTAACGACCACGTTAAAATCAAATACGACGACGGGGAGGAAGAAGCTTTCCCACTGGGTCGTTGGTTCGGTCCGCACGAAGGGACTTACTACCCACACACCCTGGTAACGAAATGGAAGCGCGGAGATAAACTCCCTGCCGGTGCCGTCATCACGTACAACGAACAACACTTTGAACCAGACATCTATGATCCAACGCAGGTCAGTTTTAAAAACGGGATACTGGCAACTGTCGCTTTGATTGAAGGGGAAGAAGTAATTGAGGACTCCAACGCCATTAGTGAGCGGTTCGCTGCTAAGGCCGAAGCCGATGTTACCAAACTCAAAGAAGTCACAATGACATTCACTCAGAACCTGTTGGAGATGGTAAAAGAAGGGGACCACGTAGACGTGGATTCAATTCTATGCACCTTCACCGACAACCTGACCGGCGATATGAGCGGGTTCAGTAAAGAAGCAGCGGAGACGCTGCGTGAGTTAAGCTCCTTTGCACCACGCTCTGGTGTTCGTGGGTTTATCGACAAAATCGAAGTGGTTTACCACGGCGAGTTGGAAGATATGACCCCGTCTTTGGCGGAGATGGTTCGTAAATACGACCGTATACGTCGGAAGACTGCGCTGGCTCTCAAACGTGACGAGCCGAAGGACGGTCGAGTCAACGGTGATTTTCGTGTTGAGGGGGTGCCGTTAGCGTACAATAGCCTGTGTGTCCGATTCTACATCACACACCGGGTAGAGATGGCAGCAGCGGATAAGATGGTTATTGCTAACCAGCTGAAAACGACGGTTCAGGAAGTGATGTATGGAACCAACAAAACGGAAGACGGGCAGGAACTCGACATTATCTTTGGTCGTGATTCCGTCGACGCACGTATCGTAGGTTCTATCATGCGCATCGGAACCACCAACGCTGTCGGGTATCGTGGTGGGGAGAACATCGGACGCATCTTAGATGGTGAAGACGTCCCAGCCTTGCCGGCTAAAATCAACTAATGTAGGGCGGGTCGCTCCCGCCCGGTAAATAAACTCCGGAGTTAATAATGGGAATTTTAGATACGCTCAAGCAGCAGCATGGGATTCCGGTGGGTCGTAATAGCACGAATCCGGAAACGGAAGGTTATTCCCCACAGCAACGCATGAACTTTGTTGTTCTGGGCAATGCGGTTGAATTGGCCACCGAAATTATTCACGGACTGCTGAAGGGCAGCAATGGCCTGTCTGACCGCATGGGCGATCAGCGTTTGCTGAAACGAGACATCGCTGATATGGTGGGTGCGCGCATTACTGGTCGCATCCAGGATTCCATCAGCACCAAAAACGGGGGTCAGGCATGATCAACTTATATTCACTTAATGCTGTCACCAACGCAATGAAACTGGCGAAACAACACCAGATTCGTTTGGATGCTGACGTTGACAGTCCTGTTGGTCTACTGACAAAAGCGACTACGCAGCAGAGCGTTTTCGATACGCAGATAACTGACGAAGAGTTCTTCCAGTCTCTGCCGGATATCACTGCACTGAAAACGCCGCAAGCTGGCACGGGCGAAGCGTCTGTAATCGCGGATACGGCAGCTGGTCCAGAAACGCTGAACGTCGAAGACCACGAACCAACGCTGTTTGAACTGAAGCGCATGGCTATCCAGCGTTGTCAGGGTATGCTTGACTTTGCCCGTAACGTTATTCAGCCGTTTGTTCAGCTGGTCATCCAAAACAACCAGGGTATTGAAAACCAGGCAGTTAGCGAAGAGTGGGCACTCGTACCTGCAGGTATGGACCCGGCGTTGAACTCCCCGGTGGTACAAGCATTAATTGATTCGGTAGAGAACCCGCTGGGTAACGGTACCACACATCCCGCGGTTAAAGCTAACGTCCCTGCTGATATCGAACTGCCAGAAACCGGCAGCAAAGCTTACGACGATCTGGTTAAAGAACTGTTGAATGCGCTGGGTTGGAATATCAACGAAGCCGTTCGCAACATGCTCGAAGGGAACATGCTCTCTCCGGTAAGCGACCAGGCACCACACAACCTGAAACGCAACATTCTGTTTATGCTGCTTTCTGGCTACTACCTGGAAATGCCGTGGAAAGACTCTGGTCTGAATAGCGGGCAGTGGAAAGCACAGATGCTGCCATTGCATTACAGCTATATCGGCTGGGTTTACGCCTACACCCAGAACATCGTTACCCGCATCAAGACCGGTAACATTGTCTTCGGATACGACAACGTTGAGAAGAAAGTGTATATCTGTCAGGAAGTGATGGATGACTATCTGGAAAAAGGCGGTAGCGTTGAAGCGTTATTGGGCGCTATTTACCAACTGGACGAAGGTGACACCAATGTCTCCACGCGTGTAGCTTCACTGTTGGAAAAACAGAAAGACTACATCGCTGCCTGGAGCCACCGTTCCGCGATTCAGCGTGCTAAGCTCGATAGCAATTGGGTAACACGCAATCGCCAGTCACTGAAACAAGCGTTTAACGTGGCCATCGATGCAACCGATCCTGAACTGTTCTGGCGTGGAGAAGACGGTCAGGTAGCAACGCCGGAGTTCGTTAAGAAATCAACGGCAAGCTTCATCGATTCGTTCTTCACAACCGACACCACCGACATCACAGAGTTCGTTATCAAAGTCTCCGCGACTGAGGTCTTCGGCGAATACGAACTGTCCAAGCTGATGCTGGATATTCATCGTGGCATGATTGCTAACCGTCAACCCGACGAGGTGGCGACCGACTGGATGATTAACTACGTCCTGGATTGGATTTGTGGCGGTGTGGTTATTTCTGTACCGAGCAAAGTTTAATAAAGAGAGGTGGTCGTGAGCGCCATTGAAACAGCACGTCGTGACGCGACGAAAATTCATGCAGATTTAGTGGACCAAGGCACGGCCACCATCACCAAAGGGGGATGTTACATTTACATCCCTGTTGGCTTCGTGGCTAAAGAGCTGGCGGTAATTTCTTCGCAAGTCGAAATCGTCGGCATTTTCGCTATCTCCACTGACCGCAAAACCTACGGGGTATCGAACGTCACGACGTTCATTGAAATTACCCCGTCGGCGTTTGAGGAAATTGATGTTCAGGGTGTGCCGTATTACGAGTTCCGTTTTGACCCCGGCACGGTGGTGTTCCCCAACCGAATGCTGCAAGTGCTATCCTCGCCAGTCTACAACATCGCTTCGTACATCTACGACTTCGGCAACCGGCCTTTCTGGTACACCGCAGTAGATGACGCTGAGCTGTTGTCTGACACTAAGACGTGGAACGGCTTTACGGTCTTTAACGACCAAATCACCGCTGACTGTTACGCTGCCCACACACAGCGTAAGGTTGGCGACCCGCGGACGTATTTCCGCTACACCCTGAAAAAAGACAGCGATTTGATGAATCGGGTGCAGTTTATTCCACTGCGTTCAGGTTCATTGAACAAAACTTCCCGGTTGGCCAAGATTGCAGATGTGGAGCTGAAACAAGGTATCCGTTCTGCACTCCAGGTCGATCCGGTACGTGCAGAGCCACTCGAGGATTTGTATATGAGGTAACTGGGGTAGGGTTATTGTACGTCCCCAATAACCCGCTTCGGTAATAACAACTGGGGAAACCAATGGAAAACTTGTCACTACGTTATAACTGCGTGGCACTCGCTGGGGTCAATAAAGGGGCAACGCTAAAGAAAGATGCGGACGGGTATTACTACGTCCTGTTAGGTGCATTGAATATTTTCAACTCTGAGAATATTTACTACGCCTATAACGAGTCAAAACATGTCTTCGAGCGCTCTAACGTTTTCATGCGTAAAGTTTTAGCGGGGAATCTCTTCGGTGAAGAGGACCATCCGCAATACGAACAAGGCATGAGCGAAGCCCAGTGGATCGAACGTAACGAATGGATCGAAACGCGTAACGTGTGTATGCACATCCGCGAAGTAGAAGTGAAGCCGACCGACCAGATCTGTAACGGTCTGCCGGTGATGGAAATCTGGGGTTGGATTAAACCTAACCGTGAACGTGGTCCGCTTCTGGCGGAAGCACTAGAGAACCCACATCAGAATGTGTGTTTCTCTCTGCGTGCTATCGTTCGTGAAGGTCGTCTGGGTACGACTATCGTACGCCGCATCGATAAACTGGTCACCTTTGACTGGGTTATTGAAGATGGCCTGCAAATCTGTAACAAATACTCTGCGATTCAACGCGGTAGTAAAGTGGCGCAGGAATCCACTCGCACTTACGTCGACCGTCCTATTAGTCGTCAGGTGCTGGAAGACATCCTGTATAATCCGACAACGACCAGCGCTGTTGCCACTGAGTCCCGTCGTGGCGCTCTCCAGCAACTCGCGCAGGAATACCTGCAGCTGGCTCCGAAAGTGTCCAATCTGCGGGTAATGGGCATGGGTGTAAGGAGCTGGTAAAAAAATGGCAGAACATGTCGACCCGTCATTAGAGCGGTGGTGTGAACGCCAGATGCCGCACGTCGCCAAAAAGTTGACGTTGCGTAAACTGACTGAACAACCGCTGCATTTAAGCAAGTGTAAGATACCGACGTTTTCGCCGCGTATCCCACTTTCGTGCGCGCCAGATGAAGACAAGACCGTACCCCGGATTTGCTGCTCGGTCGATTTAGAGCGCGCGATTAAGGGTGCACGTCACAACTTCTCTGCAATCGAAATACCCACTCGATTGTACCTTTACGGTTTTGATGAACGTGATGTAGCGCAGCCTTCGGTCAACCTGACGCAGGAACCGAATCGGGCGGGTGAAGTATGGATTGTACCACACCGCATGTCGAACTGGGATATCAAACCGATTTACCTGGGCGAGATGCGGTTGTCAGAACTTCGCAATGGTGGTCATGTTTTTGTCTATCACTTAAGTTTCGGACAAGACGTGCGCCTGTCTACCAGTCAACTGCTGAAAGCCGGCGAATTTTATCGACTGATTATCAGCGTCAACTGGGAGCGCGGTGAAGTTAAGGTCTCGGAGGCGGTCGCCACTGCGCGTACTGCTTTTGATAACGCACTGAACGAATACGTCGTTTCACCGTAGTGCCTAGTTCGTGGTCTGCAAATCACAACTAAAAACCACTACAGTAGGGGGACGCATGAAGGTCGTTAACATCGCAATACCTCCGACCCTTCGTTGTTTGACGCCGGAAGAACTGAAAGCGTTAGCGATCTACGCCATCCAAGGAAAGGCTGGTAAGGAAGTGCTTGCCGAAATCTTATCGGAACGTTTTGATACAAAACGCAAGGTTAATAACATTATCTCCGGAATCGCGTCGCTAGATATCATGGCGCTCTATTGCGACATTAAAGAGGCCGGAGTGACAATCGACTATCGCCGTACTTACTTTCTACTCACTGAGCCGTATCGTTCGAATATGGCAATAAAGCAGATGTAATTTTTTACATGACGTTGGTTTCATGTGTTGGGGAACAAAATAAGGACAAGAAGATGTTTTATCTGGATAGCGATGGCGTTTTTGCACGCTGGCGTAAATACGTTTTATCCACACATTTTCCCGGAATGACGATTAAAGAGTTTAACGCACTACCTGAACTCCGTCGCCGTAGTTTGGTTCGTTCGATGTATCAGAACGATCCTGACCTGTTTTACAAACTCGAACCAATTGAGGGCGTAGAGCGAATCCTGGAAACGGTAGATAGACTTTGCGACAGTTGGGCAATACTCACCTCTGGGTCAGAAGATCACTACGACCACCAATTGGTTGTGGATTCAAAACAACGGTGGTTCATGAAACACTTTGGGGTACCAGCTGACAAAGTCATCGTCACCGAAAGTTCAGGGCAGAAGAAAGCTTACGCCTCGCGAGGTAATTTGCTTGTCGACGATTATGGTCGTAACTGTCGAGAATGGATTTTGCAAGGTGGCGCGGCAATATGGTCGCGAACTGAAGAACCGAACATTGATGGCATTTGCCTCCAGTGTGAAGCGTTCTACAATGACCCGATTAGTCACTCGGGGACACTACTGCAAGTCTAAACTCCACTAGGCTCATCCTATCTTCGGATACGGGTGAGCCTTTTTAATTTATTAATTGCATTCAAAAAGAACTGAGATATATATTACTTAGGTGAGCGTTACACGTTAACGCTTTAATCGACTATTACCCAGAAGGAGTATTTACAATGACTAACCAACTACGCCAAGACCCGTTTGTTGCCATGATGCTTTGTGCTAAAGCCGAGAGCAACGAAGCTGATTTAATTCGTCTGTTGACTGATGACGAATACCTTATCTCTGAACGTGATAAACGTTTAGAAGAACTCTATAAGCCAGAAACCGGCGAATCGCTCGGTAATCAAAACGCCTGGAAATTTCTTATTCTCGTTGCTGATGAAAAGTGGCGAGCAGAAAATCCCATCGTCTGTGATATTACAGACCTACCGTACAAATACGGCGGACTCATCACCAGCGACCTGCATCTTAAAGCGTACTTTGATGGCGAAGCAATACAAGAGCTGCAAGATGTTCTTATTACAGCAACGAACACTTTGAGACGTTTGCGCGCTGAGCAGCTGATCTGATCTCTCAAAAATAACGAATCGTACAAATCCTTTGACTGTGTAGGAAGGAATAAAATGAAAATCGCAGAGGGGTTAGTAGATGCGTGCAGAGATCCATTTACGCTATGGGTTCTTTGTGGCTTGCGCCGAGACGATCGTTTCGGTGAGTTTGTTCGAAATCCAGATGCTTTACTAAGCTTCGTAGAAAGCGAGGAGAAGCGTTTAGAGGAGATTAAAGAGGAAAGTAGTACCCTTACACCAGATATGGTGGTTTATAGCCGTATGACGTCATACAGGTGGCGTACGACCCATCGGCTGAAGGGAACCTCAATGAAGGAATTGATTGAAGGGTTATCAAAGACGCTTTCGTCTGATAACATTATCTGGCCGGTGGTGTATACCAACGAAGACCATTCTGATAACGTGAAGGTTACACTGACACGTTGTTATCACACATTCTCGTAGTAGTTAATCGACCATTATCGTAAGGAATATTTACATGCAGGGCACTGAACTCAACAAACTTTGGGAAAAACTGGTTCGTCAATTCCGCGACTTCTATCGTTATACCGATAGTGCGCATCGCATGGATCACATCAACTCAGTTAAATCAAATGCGATTCGTATCGCGTATATGCTTGGGCAAACCGAACACCTGAAGCTGATACTGATTGCGGTGGCAGCTCACGATATCTTCTCTACCAAAGAAGACCGTGCGTCGCACCACATCAAAGGGTATAGCTGGATACTGGATAACAAGCCAGTGCTCAAACGTAAGTATAAACTTACCGATGATGAATGTTTGACGATTGCCCATGCAGTCTTAGAACACCGCAGTTCTCACAAAGGGAACTACAACGGGATTGTCTCTGAGATAGTTGCCGCAGCTGACCGTGGTATACCGTCTGTAGATGACGTGAGCAATTACATGCACCGTTCTTATCTGTTTGCCCGTGAACAGGGTAAAAGTAAAGGCGATGCAAAATTCCATGCCGTTGGTCACGTCCAACAGAAGTTCGGACGCAACGGTGTTAGTAATGTCCCTAGTTGGTACGGTACGCTCTTCGCAGAGCGCATTCTGGAACGCAGGGATTTCGTGGAGCAGCTAGATATTAGCTATTTCACAGATACCATTATCGACGACCTCGAAGCTCGTCTTTCACACGATTAATCACACTGACCTTAAGGAATATTAAGATGGCTGAAGTAACTTCAATGAAAGCACTGCACAAACTGATCGCTGAACTGGACACGCCGGCGGCGACTCTGTCCGAAGACCTGGCGCTGAACGCCGACCCGCTGGTTAAGATTTACGAAGAAACACTCCCCGTAACGAAAGTTGGGGATGTGGACTATCGCTTCACACTGGAAGACGCGGATGCGCTGCGACAGCACGACGCAAACTTCACTGAACTGTTCGGTGGCGTTGCCGGTGGTCTGATTGCTGACCGTGCGAAAGCGGATAGCGATATCGGTGCACTGGACTTAACGCTGGATATCGGTAACGCAGCATTCTCTACCGTGTTCTCTCGCCCGGTTACTGAAAACCCAACTCAGAAAGAATGGGCAGCGTCCATCTCTTACGGTTTCGGTTCTCCGAAGTCTAAAGCGTTGGAAGGCAAGCTGCGTAAAGAGTTTGCCAAGTCCATGATGGCAACTGATGAAGAAGACGAAGACGACGAATAATGATTCCGTCCAGCCCAAAGGAACTCGCTGAGCTACTCGGGGCTAAAGTGGAATGCCATCCTAATGTGAATCCTGCTACTGGGTTACGTTGGGATGGCACCATTGCGTCACACGAGGAAATCGGTCTCACCGTCACCTTCCCTAAACCCATGCCGAAGCCGCTGCAGTTAGAAGGGCTTGCTTCGCTATACGGTCGGAAGTAGTAAACAATGGGGTGGTCTTATGACTGCCCTATTTTTTTTGATTTTGGAGCTACAATGAAGCAACTTAATACTCTCGGTCAGGACGATATCAAACCGATTCCATCTGATATGAAACGTGAAGACATTATTCGCCACATCAATCAGATCGGTGACGTGTTTACGTTGTCCATGAAAGCTATACTGGAAGATGCTTTCGAAACCATTGCCGAATATCCGGTTGAGATTATTCCGCACACCATCAACGGCTACCAGCGTTTCCTCGACACGATCACCAAAGGTAGCAGCGGTCGTGTTATCGCAGGTTTTATCATTCGCTTTAAATGTCTGTTGCAGGTAGAATTGGGCGACGAGGTGCTCCGTCGACTGGAACACGAACTCATTAGCATGACTACCAACGACATTCTCGCGGCAGAATCGGGACAAGGTTATAAAGACGGGATGTCTCTCTGGAAGATTGCCCATCCTGACTTGGGTGATGTGCAGCCTCCGTCTGAGTTCGATGTGCTTGTAACCTATCTGTTACTACTGCAAATTAAGAACCTATTAATTCGCGCTAATGCGCAGCGTGAAATTGATGCTAGCCAACCGAAAAAATAAAACGTACCTCTCTCCAGACGGAGAGAGGTAACGCTTGTTTTTTTTTTGTCTTAGCGCATCTGGTTGGCCATCTGCTCGTCGGAGACAGAGTTGTAGCCACCTGGGGTTGCGTTGACGTCCGGGTTGATACCATCGGTCTGCTGAGACGGAGTGAGCCACAGTTTGCGCTCGTAAGGACGCAGACCGTACAGCTTCATACGGTCCAGCTCTTTCGCAGCAGCCTGCATCGGACCCCAACCTGTCCATTGCTGGGAGGTAAAGGCGATTGACAGTTCGTTAATCTGCGGACCGGTGTTGGTTTCACGCTCACCGATATCCTGGCCAGCGGTTTCCGGAATCATGTTCGTTAACCACCACGCGTTCTGCGGTTTACGCTGATACGCATCCGGCTCGATGAACAGCACGGTCATGCTGTACATATCCGGCAGGTGGTCAGGAACGTTCGGGTTGATTGCGGCCAGGCCTGGGTGACCAGTCTGGGGATCGCAAACACCGTAAACCAGCCACGCCCACAGCATGTTCTGGTACACCTTCCCGAGTTTATCCGGGGTGGTGAAGGTAACAGAGGACAGTGCTTCCGTTACCAGACCGGCTTCATACTGGGTGCGGTTGTTACGACCCTGCTGAGTTTCAACAGCCGCATGGCTCAGGGTTTTATCCAGGCCAGTAATCTCGGAGTGAACCTCGATAAAGGACTTGATAGCCTGACGCCACATTTGCGGGTTCGGCATGTAATCCACCCAACGAGGGAATTCCATGACACGCGCAATGACGTTACGACGCAGACGAGAGGCGTTAGTAACGAACTTGCCAACCTGTCCAACCGGGCCGTTTTGACCCGAGGAGAACGCGTTGACCATATCGTACTTGCCGCCGTCGACATGCAGACCCTGATCAGGCAAAATGAGACGATCTTTGATTGCCATCTATTAGCTCTCCCGACGGTAAACTTTGATAGTGGTGTTGAACTGGGTGAGCAGCACACCGCCTTCAGCGATCAGGTCCAGCGTCACAGAGTAACCATTGGATTTATCGTCTGCAGTGAAGTACGCCTTCGGAGTGACGACAGCAACGTTATCGAGACGGCCTTCCAGACGTTCGATAATTTTGTTCTCAATCATCTTCGCACGTTCATCATCCGTCATGGCCGCTTCGCCAGACATGTCCGCCCATACACGGTCGGAAACACGATAGACGTAGGTCATCATGAAGTTGAACAGGGCGTTGTTCAGCACAGAACGATCTTCGCTGTAGATTGACTGAATCGCCGGAATAAACAGACGATAGTAGTCGTAGGAGCGGGCAGTGATCAGCGACACGTCCCAGTCAGACGCATACACTTCGTTGCCTTTCCACGGCATACTCAGGTCAGTCAAATCTTCGATAATCGTCAGTTCGCCACGGCTGAAACGATAAGCCGGTTTTGCACGACCATCGGCAGCACCCAGGTACTTCGAGAAGAAGTTCGCCAGGGAGTAGTTCATCGGAACAGGCTTCTTGTAGGAAGAGTTCTTGATGAACGCCGATTGGCCGGTGACCATACCACGTGCAGCCGGAGTGCCGTAATAGGCAGATTCCGGTACCGCTGTGATCAATTCGATCAGGGCGATTTTTGCACTTTCTTCTGTCTGCTCATCGTTACGGCCTTGGCTGTAAACGTGAGTCGCCAGCGTCAAGAAGGTGTTACGTGAACGACCGATGAAGTTCACGAGCGCAGCTTTAGTATCGAAGCTAAAGCCAGAGTCCCAGAAACAACCCAGCGAGTATTTCAGCTCGTTGTCGTAACGGACTTTACCGCCATCCGGGAACAGCAGCATTTCACGGCGAACGAGTTCGTCGTAAACGTCGTTGTTCATGGTACCATCGCTACCACCTTGCAGGTAGTGGATGTTGGATGCGGAGAACACAACTTTACCGGTTTCAGTAGCCGGGTTTACCTGAAGACCATCGTAAGGCTGGCCCAGTAAATCATAGCCGCCAAAGATGTCAACCATATACGGGTCAGCAGGCGCATCAGTTGTGATAGCGGCCTGAGCCAAGCCCAGTACAGTTTCCAGGTTCTCGCGATACAGATAGAACTGCTCGAAAGGACCATAATCTGGCAGCTCGCCAATGTCAGGCATCGTCTGACGATATGCATCCGCAACAACAACTTCGAAGTCGAGTTGCGTTCTCATCGGCTGATAGTATGCATCGGGTTTAAAGCTAAAATTGATGCTACTCATGCCAGTGAGAGTTTTCCACACTACCGGAGAAGTCACACCTGCCAGGGTTTCGAACCATTGCAGGGTGTAAACACGACCACCGACTTCATTTTGATAGGAGGAGGTCAGAGCCGGGCTGGATTTCTCGCTGAGTGGGATCAGTTTGAAACCGAAACCGTTGACGTCAGCACCCGCATACGGGCCTGCGATATCGAACAACGGATACAGCTTCGATTTCGTGCCGCCTTCGCCAGTCATCGTCCCCTCGATAACCACACCTGCGCCGATGGCCGGGGTAGTTTCGTCGATTACGACAGAACGGAAGACGATTACCAAACCGTCAACTTGTTCTTTGATCTTGGGCTTGCCCGAGTTGTCGTACTGAACGATCCCGTTGCTGTCGCGTTCGTAGGACGGAACTTTCGTTTCGAGTACGTCGGCGAATACGCGAACACTTGCGGTTTTCGCATCTTCAGGGATCAAGCGCTGATACATACACTCGTTTGCGTTAGCGTTGAACATCGCCTGATAGGGCGTGTTGAACGTCGCGTAGGGGCCTCGCAAGTCAAAGACATTGCGACCAAGCAGAGACAGTGCATTATCCCCGGTTAACGGGAACGCCTCGTTGTCTACCCCGCGCGCGGCAAAGGTGAAGATCAGCGGCTTATGAATTGCGTCACCCGTAGGGGTGCGCACAAGCTCGGGGACAGAATTATCCTGCCAACCTTGCTTGTTATTCAACGGCGCGCCGTTTCGTGGAATAAAAGTCATGGAACGTCTCCATATATTCGTCTTAAAGACCTGATGGTCATACTAAGGATCATACTCATGGCACTCGAAAACGCTTACAGCGGTAATCCCTTTAATGCAATCGACCTTACTCGCACCAAGGCAGACCTGGAATTAGCCCGTAAACTTAACCAAACTGTCCCGCAGTCCGATGAAGTTCATTACGTTGTTGAGACCGCTGATGTAAAACCGTTTCCTTTGCCGATTGTTATCGGCGACGACGTTTATGTATACGCAGCCACGTTTACCACGCTGGATAAGACCAACGAGCTAAAAATACGAAACCCAGTCGAACACGCATTGCGTCTCGACCAGGCTCGCTGGGAATTGGTGTGGAAACGGTGTAATGGTAAGCTTGCTGCACTGATGGCACAGATGCCCTACCACCATGAGATTTTCAGCAAATGGGTGTCGGATGCGATTACCCACACGTTTGCACTTGCTCCATATCAAAGTGGGCAAATCAAAGCGTTGGCTGCATTGTTCTCTGTGGGACAGTTCTATAATCACGTCGAAGATGATGTGAAAGCTTTACGTTTGCAGCAGATGCTGGAGCAACAATTAGGCTTACCTGCGGAACTGTTTGAATCAGTGACAGGCCACACAGAATATCTTTTCCCGCGTAATATCGCAGAATTCGTCGAAATGGTGCAGGCTGCAGATATCACTCCGCGGGTGCGTGACCTGAGCATTCTGTCTCTGCAGCAGATGTTGAATACCAGCTTCTTCGGGGTGAGTTATGAAAAACAACTCGCTACTAGCGCCATCGAATATCCGCCTAGTCTCTTCGTTATGATTAAGGCTTGTCTGGATAATAACATGTTTAACCGCAGTCGGTTAGGTGGGATTGTGAAGAAGTCAGACACCGCTAAGAAACGCGATAAGTTTGAATTCACCTACAACCTTCTGATGAATCAAAACACCAAACCACTGAACATCAAGTAAGAGGCCCACTATGGAGAACTGGCTGGTCGCTCACGCCGTTAAAAATGCGTGGCAGCGTCCGTACCTCGATGGGGTGTTGAACATTGCGCCTTTTCGATTAACTGAAAAGACCGGAGCGATCGGGTTTTTCAAGCACGGGCGTAATCCGATTCCTTTACCGGGCGAGGGGTGGTGGCACGCGTTTGTAATTGACAAGCTCCACCTCAACTACGGCAACTTGAGTATCCCTCCTGAGCGCTGGAAGAAACTTACTACGTGTGTAAATAACTTCCATGCGTGGATGCAGGTGTACAACGAAGATGGGACAATTATCCCGTCGAACTCTGTGTTTTTCTGGCGGACACTCTCTGGTCAGATTTACATGGCGATTCCGCAAACGGAACGCTACAAGTGGTTAGACGACACGCCGTGTTACCTGCGCATTTATGCTGGTAACGATGGCGGCGAAAACGCTCCTGTTGTTAAACCGACATTCATCGAACCGTATAATCCGCCGAACCCACAACAGATTCAAATCGTCTTAGACCGTTATAATCTGTTGAAAAGCCAGAAAATTGGCTATGTCGATTTCTGGGTAAACGGAAAGTTGATTGTCGATCCCAAGCCTGCAGATATCAAAGCGTGGGACGATGTTGAAATCCGTGTCGATGGGCGTATTCGTCGTGTGATTGAATACCGTTGTGGGGATTTGCAAACGTTCTACTCAACGCTTGACCAAACACGAAAATACCTGCTGCATATTCCAAAAGGGGATGGCATTTGGATTTTCAACAGCGATTGTGAAATTCAGTTGTTGTGGAAAGGCGAGGGACGTTACTACCATCGACACCGACATCAAGCCGTGCGTCAGCTGACGTGGAACGATATATCGATTCCATCGATGAGGATTTCGAAATACCGCACTGCTTTCACTAACCCAATGAACGATATCGATGATTTGACGATTCGTTTATTGATACGTGACGATTTCCTTGACCTGAAGCCGCTGTATAACTCTACCCACACGCATGACCTGTATCGTCTTGACGATGAACAGATCATCGGTGCGATGGTAGGGGCGAACTCCAACGTACCAGAGTGGACTGCAGCAGCGCTCGAAGAATCGGCAGCGAATCGGTTAGCGGCAGCCAAACTCCGGAACATCACGCGCGATCTTTGCACTGATGCGTACGGCTACAACGCTGCTGCACGTTACAGCGCCGACACACCGCAGCGTCTGGAACTTACCTCTGGCGGTTATCGTGGTATTTTGCCTGACCTACTGGCAACATTGTCGACTGTATACGAATACGATGCCGATGGGTTGCTGTTAGAACATCACCGTAATGCAGGCTACGATGTTTACATCCCTCGCAATCCGGAAGCACGAATCATTGAGGCTATTGCAGGTGAAGTCTCAGATGCGGTGAAGATTGTTGACAACGCTCCCGACTTTGAAATTGAGCCAGGTTCGAACGTTGGACTGTGGATTCGAAAGGTCATCGGGGAAGTTCCGACCAACGATTATTACAAAGCCGAGGAAGGAACGGATTACACACGCGACGGAAACAAAATCACCTGGACCGTAGATCGGACACGACGTCACCCGACCGTGATTTACGACGACTTCCATTTGTTCTTCGAAGTGGACGTTAAGGTATCGGAAGGTCAGATTCGTATCCCGATCGTTGCACGCAACCAAGACGGCCAGCAGCGTACACTGTGGTTACCAATGGAAACGGTCGAAGTGTGGTTGAACAACCACCCGCTGGTTCATGGGATTGACTATCATACCCGCTGGCCGGAAATTGTGGTGGTGTGCAAAGCTTGGATGGCGGACGGGGATACCAACAAAATCTCAGTGCGTTGTCGTGGCGTGACCGGTGAACTCCGTATTCCTAAACACGGTTTCGTGTCGAGCGGATTGCTGTCTAACAACAATCAGTTTGATTGTCGTGATGACAAAGTAATTCGTGTTGTGGGCGGTGGTTCACTGCTACTGCGTGATGAAGTCGTGTTCCGTGAAGACAACACTGTAGGTGTCGATATCGTACAAGACGGGTTCCCGTACTCAGTCGACGATCCGACTATTCCGTTGCGGACGTTGGTAAGCGGCGATACTTACAAGTTGCGCGACACTGCCCGCGATTTGGACACACGCGTTGAGGCTTATTTGTCTAACTGGTTCCCAACACCACCGCCGGTTAACCCGGTACCGTTGCCGTATCTGTATCATCTCTACTCGCCAACCCTGAACAAAATCTTGTGGGACTACTTACAAGGTATTCTGATTCTACGGGAAGACGATCCAGAGTATCGTATTTCGACGTCACAGCTGGATGATATCATGGAGCGTTATAAAGACCTCCTCCCGTTTGACCCGGCCTACATCGGTTACGATAAAGCGTTTGTGAAACTGCATCCGCATGTGAAATACGAAACGGTAGAAATCAACGAACTTGGCTTTGCCTTCTTAGACCGCGTCAATGAACGTTATCTGAATGGCGAAGTGCAGCTTAATCAGTATCTGATAATCAAGGGTTAATCATGGCGAAGATTGCGTCCAAATTAATCGACAAGGATCGCGGGTTCGAAGTCTGGGACCCGAGTGAATTGTACGAACCAAACAAACCAACAGGTTACGTACCTAACCCACGCGACCTCATCGTGAACGACATGACCTCCGGCTTTGACCGTGTGGTTAGCGTGAACTATTCGGTACCGTCGTGGGAAACAGAACCGTTCGGCGGTGTTGGTGTGGCAAACCAAGACGGGCGTCTTAATGGCCACTATCCATTACGCTCTGACAAATATCGCGTCTACGTGGACAGCACCAAACTTCCACCGACGATGGTTATCGATGACGCCGTTACTTTTAACGGTCCTGATATCGATGGTGTGCGTATCCTGCGTGGCTCATCTGTAAACGATGGTGCGGAAATCCTGTCTGGGTATTACAAAGACGGGGTTCTGAAAAAGAACTATCTGCCGGTGCAGACTATCAGCGCGGCTGACGCAGAAACAGTGGTGAAACAAGCGATTCCTGGGAGCTGTCTGGCCGAAGTCAGCAACGGTGAAGAGTGTACTTTCCTGGTTTACTCTGACGTCGGTAACGTTGTTCAGATCGCCCACGGTCACATCATCAAAACCAACCTGGTGATGGCGCAAGAGACTCCGTCTCGCACTGTGCTGGGCATTAAACTGGTTTCGCCGTTCCTGGTAGACGACAATGGTACTACGCTGACACTGCCGATTAACATCCCACTGGAATCTATTCCGCTGTGGTGTGACATCCAGTACAGCGACGGAACCAAACGCCTGCCTATCGATGGTTCGCGTGTGAAGTTTAACGGTCTGCGTAACTCTGGTGCTCACGACACGTTCTACATTGCATCAAACGCCGGTAATGAGCTACCTTGCCAGTTAAGCTATCAGTTGGCCCGTGGTGAAACCTACGGTGGTACTGACATTGTTAAAGACACAATTGTCAAAGACTACACCGCTGTAACCGAAACAGTCGATGGTGCTTATTCCATGAAGCTGTTTGTGGTTCCGCGTTGGTTGGATGCGAACCGTGGTTATCGTCTGTCGTTCCTGCTGTACAACCTGACACGCGGCCAAGTCTACGACGCGACCGCAAACATCCAGTACACCACAGGGACTACATTCGACCCACTGTTGATGGGTGTGAAACAGCGTCTGAATGTGCAGGTGGATATCAGCAAAGTAAATCCACAATTCCGCGCATTCATCCAGGCGCAGTCTTTCGCCATCACGTTAGTGAACCCAGGTAACGAGTTGAATACCAACTTCCTTATCGAATACCTGCCTGATGGGCTGGTCTACGGTAATGAAATTTGGGCGGAGTTCAAATACTCTAACGTCAACTACTCCACGCTGAACCTTCGTTGTGGTTGTGCCTCTAAAGCCGAGTGGCTTAAAGCGTTGTACGAGCCGATTTATCCGCTCTACGATCGTCGTAATGAATCTGAGGCTCCCGAGCCTACACACTTTGAGGTGCATGTCGGTGGTAAGGTTTACACCCACAGCATCGATGAGTGGTTAAATGAGCAAACGGTAGATTATCGTATCGCTCTGGACGATTCGTTAGTTATTCGCTGGATTCGTCGCACACCTACGGATACGCTTAACCTCGCGGCTACGCCAATGCTGGCGCACCACATCGAGTAACAAACCTTCCTCCACCCCTTCGGGGGTGGAGGTATGGAGATTGTATGATACTGCGAAAAAACGATTGGCGACACTATCCGGGGGCGATTGTTGACGATGTCACACCAAACGTGCACTTCCTTCAATTCGCCACAACACTACAAGGATTAGGTGTCCAGCACTGGTACGTCCACCTGGCATTACACAATCCCGAACTCCGTGGTGTTGATCCATTCAGTCCGGATTTAACACTCGAACAAAAAGCGATGATTGTTACGGAGTGTGCGGAAAACCCATGGTACTTCTTCCGTGAATGTGTCCGTGTCCCTGCGGATGGTGTAAAGAACGGGATGCCGTTTCGTCTAGACCGCGGTAACTTTTCGATGTACTGGATTTTCTTCAACAACATCGACGCCGCTATCGAGTTTCTCCGTCAGCATGGTAAAACTGTCGGGATGTCCGCATTGCTATTGTGGCTGATGCGCTTCCTGGAGAACTCACGCACGATTCTTATCACGAAGGGTCCTGCCCTGCGCGAAGAAACTATCAACAAGATGAAGCAACTGCGTAACGCGTTACCGGATTACCTCTGGCCTCATCACCCGGACGATCCTGATAACCGTGAGACATTTGCATGTCTAGCGCAGGGTAACAAACTTATCACCGGCATCGGTCAAAACGATAAGGAAGCTGCGAACGGGGTAGGCCGTGGACTCACAGCCGGACGCCTGTTCTCGGATGAAGGACCGTTTACCAACAACATCCACCATATCCTCCCCGCTGCACTAGCATCGGGTACCGCGGCGCGTCGTATTAACGAAGCCGAAGGTGTTCCATACGGCAACGTCTTCGCAACAACGCCTGGGGATCTGGCGACAGAAGAAGGCGAGTACATGTACAGCCTGATGACGTCGGGGATTTCGTGGGATGAACGGTATATCGACATTCCGACTCGTGCACAACTGATTGACATGATTCGCAAAGGCTCTACTGCGAAGATTCCACGTATCATGTTCTACGTGAAATACAACCACCGCCAACTCGGTACCACGGACGAAGAACTCGCAGATATGATTGCGAACGCCCCAGGTACACCTGACCAGATCCGCCGTGACTTCGGTGGTGAATGGACAACCGGTGGTTACAACAAACCGTTCTCAGGCGATGATGCAAGACGTATGAACGCCTCGCGTATTCGGGCAGCACAGAAAATTATCTCTGCTTCCAACTACGTAACGGATTGGTATTACACTGAAGAACAGATGCTGGTTAAAATGCAAGACCGCCACATCATCGGTTTGGATACTTCCGAAGCCGTGGGGCGGGACGCCATTGCCATGTCAATCGTCAACTCTGTCACTGCCGAATATGCCGGCAAGCTCACCGTGAACGAAACAAACGTCATCGGGTTTGCGATTCACTTAGCAGACTTCATGATCGAATATCCGAACACGGTACTCATTCTGGAACGACGGTCTACCGGCTCCTCGGTAGCAGATGCCATCATACTGCAGCTGCAATCTAAGGTTCGCGATTTGCATCGTCGTTTGTACGTGAAAGTGACCCAGGATTACTCAAGGAACGATGAACTTTACAAAGAGTTCCATCGTGGCCCTGTGGGCAGTCCAGAGCGCTTCTGGGACAAATTCCGTAAATACATCGGTTTCTCAACCGACCAGGATAAACGCCGTAAGTTGTATGGTGAAGTATTTACCACGGCGTTGCGTCTTTCTGCGGACTTACTGCGGTCAGGCGAATTGATCGACCAAATCCTCGGTCTCGTCGAACGAAACGGGCGCATAGACCACCGTGCATCCGGTCACGATGACCTGGTAATATCCTGGCTTCTGGCAATGTGGTTACTTCTGTTCGGCAACAACTTAGGCCACTACGGTATAAGTAACAGTCGACTGATGATGCGCAACCGCAATATGCTCGGGGGCATGGCAGGTGAATTCGATGAAGAGGCTGCAGTCGAGGAAGAAGAAAAGCAACAACAACTGATGGGGCAAATTGAAACGATGATTAGACAGAGTCAAGTTGTGGCCGACCCGGTACAACAGCTCATGTACAAGAATCGTATTCAAGCGCTCGTCTCTCAACTCAACACTGACGTTCGTAACGTCGCATCGATGGAAAGCTTGAAAGAGCTAATCCAACGACAGAGGATGAAGTGATGACTCAACTCTACTACGCAATCGTGCTGGTAATGTGGATTTGCCTATACTTTGGCTTACGCCACACCATCGAAGTAATACGCATACACGCACAAAGTCACGATGTCTGCACACGCACAATGCGGCTCGGACAGATTATCTGTAGCTTTGGCGTATTGCTTATCGGTGGACTATCGACCGCGGGGCTACACGTTGTGTATACCCTACATCAAATTGCCGTATCGGGAGCACTCGCCTGAATCAACTTTAACTCGAAAAAATACGACGTAGCCACCTCTCCGAAACTGGAGAGGTGGCATTTTATTTTATTTCTGCAAAGAGCGGATCAAGAAGTACAACAACAACGCATTACGCAAAGCGGCCAAGGCGGCTTCATGGCGGATATGTGTTTCTCGTGCAGCCAGTTTCTCAATCCGTTCACGTAACGATAACACGTACGGGTTGGGGGACTTCGAGGCCTGATACAACGAACGCATACGCAGCAGAACCGTACTCGCGTCGTTAAAGTTCAGACGAGAGGTAACAACTTCGTCGAACGCGTGCGATAGCGTGTCCTCCATGATAGCGTTAATTTCATCACGCTTTTTGCCAAGCGGTAGACTTGCAATATACGCCAGCAAAGTTTTCAGTGCCGCGGGAGATGCTTTGGGTACTAGCTCCAACACCACTTTTGCTAATTGCTCTTTGTAAAGATTGTTGATATCGTAAGACGCATCGAACAGATTCTGCTTAGCGATATCCAGCGCACCCACTTTGTCGCGAATAATCGATTCGCCGTCTAACTCTATACGGGTTGACTGCGTAATCACACGGCTATTATCGCGACGTACTTTGTCCAGTACCGCGTAATAGTCCTTCACGGTTTGTTTAGTACGGGTGTTCAAGTCGGTGATGAAGCGCAGCACCAAATCCGGCGTATCGAAGCGTTTAACCGCATCGTAGTTTGGGTACTCTGGGGAACAGAAGTATTCTGAACGCTCCTGCATGTGCAAGCCCCAGTTACCTAAACGTCGAATATCGAACTTTAACGACAGCATTGAATACGCAGCGTCGGCGGCGGCCATGTCGACCGGCTTGGGGAAGAAGTGGTAATATATACTGGAGTAGAATTTGAATTGCAGCAGCGTTACTAACGATACAGCCGCGGCGTGGATTTCACGGTCGGCGAATTTCGACATCATTCGATGTAGAGTATAGACCACGGAGAGGTTGTACGGATCACCTGCTACTGCCCAGTCGGTGTTAATCGTACCCGATTCTTTAATCATCTCGAACAGATAGTCTTCATCCACTTTCAAGACATCTTCAAAAAAGCGGTTACGGTCAGAATCGTAAAAACGGATAGTGTGGACGCCTAGCAGGTTAGACCCTAGCCACTCCACATTGCCTTCACGTTTAAGAATGTTATCCACGTGAAGTTGAATTTGCTTTGCAAAACGACGATCGATGACGACGTGTTTAAAGCATTCGTCAAACACTTTACGTAATCGGTCATTCTTCATGGCTTCTGCAGCAACCACCAAACCCATCGGGACGTAGCCGCCAAAACCATAGTCGTAATACAAGCCCGTAGAATACGTGTCATCGTCGAAGAATGGGTCACGTCCGAATGATTCGACGGCAACCTTCACTCCGGTATCGCGATAACAACCGGTACTGAAATCATAAACCAGTTCAGACATGGCACTAAACCTCTAAAAATTTACGGATATATGTTATCATACTGAGAGTATACCTGAAGGAGATTTTACCCAATGATGAACTTTGAACGTAAGCACGCGTGGCAAGAAAAGCTGCGCACTGGGCAGATACATTCTGCCCAACAAGTGAAGATGTGGGTGTTGCCACACGGCGTCATCTGCGAAATGGTCCAGGTCGGAGGATTACCTATTCTTCGAAATGGCAAATACGATTCGATGAACACGGTACTCGCGCGCTTGCTGGCCGATGCAGGCATAATGGGTACCGTGATTTTATATTCAACCGCAACGATTCCTCAGAACCTTTCTCGCTGGTTAACACATTGGCTTTCCAATGACCCTAGCGAGGACGATCCGTGGCTACGTTCGATGACAGTGACAACAATGGGTCAACGGCCGACGAAACCCCTCCCATTCCAGGTCAATGTAATTGAACCAGCTATTCTGGAAGCGGGTGAAGTGTTTGAAGCAATCAAACATCGATCTCGCGATGTTAGCATCAGTCAGTTTCTTATCGAAGCGAATGATGTGACTTACCGGCTGGAACCTGTACGACGTATGGACGCTCGTATCGTCGACTGCACAGAGTTCGGTTATGTCTTGCGTACACAGGGCAACCATACCTTCCTGGCATCGATGCTCTCTCGCCGCGTGCAGGGACAGTTAGCACACTACAAAGTGTCCCCTGCTGACCTCGTCGGTACCGACGTTAAGGTCGAATACACAATGTTTACCGAAGGGAATCGACTGTGTAATTTTAAGTCTCCGGTAGTTTATCGGAGTAAGGCACTTGATGCCTTAGGCGACCAGAATGTCCCGACATACGATGGCCCCTATCCGTTTAAATCGCAAGCATCTGCAAACCGTGCGCTCCTTACGGTAACTCGGTGTAAACGCGCAGCGATCACACGGACCGACGGGGAAATTTATGGTAAGGACACTGAGTCTGACGCAAAACTCTTTTCGTTCCGGCGTGGTGTGAAACCTGGATTGTATGCCGCGACGTTTGAAAAGGGGGATGACGTCGAGTTCTGGCAGTTCGACAGTGATTTTGCAGTAGACGCGATTGACCCAGAAGCGTTGGTGAGTGTCATTACAGACCAAATCTTTTACGCGACGGGTATGAGTCTGCTGGAAATCTTTTTAATGTACGATGCCAGAGTACCTTCACAGTCAGTCAAAACGTAAGGAGCCTCCTATGTTTACTGCGCCAACCGTGCAGGTGGGGCAAGGTCTTAACTTGGTGGTACATGACCAGCGGTTAATCGACCTCTGCGACACAAGCATAATTACTGCGATGATGGACCATAACCCTTTAGGTGACTACGGAAATACCAGCGAGATTTTGGCTGTTGCTGCCGTCCTCCGTCGTATTTACGGTCAAATAACCATCGTAGATCTCTGTAACTTCATTGACAACCACAGAGATTTAACTAAAGGGTTGGTCGCACTTACTCAAGACGGCGTGTCAAGTTTTGACAGTTCTCTTGGTAATTTCTTAGACATCGGTTCCGGGTTCGACTCCGGATTAATGTTCATCACTCGTGAACGCTACGTCGCCGTCTGGGAATTTCTGCAACGCATGGGTGTGCATGTTCCTGCAAAGATCATGCATTACCAAACTTACGACCTGAATATTTTCGGGGAGCCAGGGTTATGGATAAAACCAGTACACCTTGGCCTTGATGGCTATACCATCAAGTGTTAAGTCTCTAGGCGTACTCTCTTCGGGGAGTACGCCAATCTTATTTTTTTTGTTTTTTTAACCATCTGATTAAAGAGGTCTAGGAAACACCAGAAAACGATTAAGTGGTCTGGATGTAGGGTAGCTCATTTTTGATAGTTTATCGTTTTCTAGGGTAGGTTACGTGCGTTTTAGAGGGGGTCTTGCATCGAGTCGGTGAATTTATTTTTGTCGGGGCGAGGAAATACGGGGAATGGGGATTCAGGATTGTATGTTTTTTAACCAGTTATTAAAAACGCTCTAGAAAGCGCTAGAACGAGATTTATACCCAACCCAGTACACTTGGGTTCCCCCTACCGGAAAATCGCGCCAGCGGGCCGCTGAGAGCGCGAGAGAGCCATTCCCGTTTCGGTTCCGGGACGACGGTCGCCGGCCGCGACGACGATCACACGTTGGGTAGCACTTCGTGCCATGTCTGGGTGAAAACTGGATCGTTCTGTAACCGACACACACTGTCGGTTACTTACGAGTTCTTTGGGTTGTTAACTCACTCTAAAAATCCCCCTTAGGGGATAATTTAATCTAATTCTCAAAATTTCTTTTTAAAACAATCACTTAGATTGTTTTTTAGATTGATCCTGTGGATCGGGTCGAAGACCCTTTCATTAAAAACCAAACACACCCAACACTGTCTCTTATACACATCTCCGAGCCCACGAGA
>ERZ809539.2-NODE-2-length-37310-cov-122.060368_pt1 | contig 37310 bp, 55 predicted proteins | sample MGYA00521259_ERZ809539 | MGnify/ENA primary metagenome ERZ809539 (study PRJEB31341, sample SAMN05856743) | feces metagenome | biome: Rural; feature: Forest; material: Feces | host: Eidolon helvum | place: Cameroon: Limbe | collected 2013/2014 ...
AGCTATTATAGTCTGCTGTTTCTTTCAAATAATCCCAATCAACATAGCGTTCAGCCCATTCAGGAACACCACAACTTTTTAATAAACATTCTCGTGTAGGGTATTCTGCTAGATTAATTCCATGCAGCAACAACTCAACCATAAAAACGTTTGCCTCATATTCGACACCATAGATAGTGAAATTTCTTCCTTGTCTAGTTAAGGTTTGCGTATTAGTGTCATGCCCACAACAATGATGTCCTAGTTCATGGCAACAAGTTTCAAAATTTTCTTGGTCTGTGTTATTGCAATTTAAAATAATAATAGGAATTCGTAAAATATGTGAACGATACCCCATAAATTCCTTACCAAGATCATCATAATCTATATGGATTCCTAAATAGTTTGCTAACTCATAAGGATTTTTTGTATTGAATTTTTTCACATATTTATTTACCATTTTTCTAATATCATTTCTAAACACAATGTCACACCTCACTCGGCTTTGTTGCTACGGTATTTTTTAGGAGTGAATTTCTCTTTGGCAAGAATTTTGGAGCGACGTACGGTTCTTTCTAAAGAATCACGTAATAATTCAGCATCTTCTTCATCGATTTCAACTCCACCGTTTTTCAGAAATGCTAAAGAATTTTCATTGCTAAGTCCATTTATTAAATCTTCTAATATCAGTTGTACATCTTTTTCATCTTTTTTATTGAATTCAAGTGTATCAGTGCGACCTAGTAAGTAATCAGTAGTTACACCGAAATAATCGGCTAATTTTTTTAATGGCTCTATAGAAGGATTTTGTTTATCCCATTTTCCTATTGTTCCATTTGCAATATGAAGTTTACGTTCTAATTCAGCAATAGTGATTTTTCTTTGTGCTGCTAATTGCTTTATTCTATCTTTGGTATTCATTTTAGATTCCTCCAAAAAAATACAAAAATAGATATTTAGCTATTGACAAATAGATAAACGGCTATTATACTGAATGTGTACTTATGAGAGGGTACAAAAAGATAGCAGTTATAGGTGTCAAATAGGCTAAAATATTTATTTAGTATTTAGTTTATTTGCTATGCACTTATAATAGCTAACTATCTATTATTTGTCAACGGTTTTAGTTGAAAATCTATAGGAAGGAGATAAATTATGGTATACGAAAAAATTAAAAAGTTGGCAATTGCTAAAGGTGTTTCAATCTATAGGGTTGAAAGAGATGCAGGTTTGTCTAATGGGGCAATAAGTAAGTGGGGAAAAACTGCTAATCAGACTCCATCATCTGAGAGTCTAAAAAAAGTAGCAAAATATTTCAAAGTATCAATGGAATATCTACTAGAAGATGAAAAATAGGAGGTGTAATTTATGCAGTTAAACATTCCTGATGAAATGGTTCAAAACGAATTAGCAAATAACATTACTTTCATAGTATTAAAAGAAATTGAAAATCGTTTGAATTTATTGTCTAAAACCATTGAATTACCACCATATCCTAACAAATCGCAAGTAAGAAAGATTTTAGAGATTGGCGATGAAAAATTGAATAATTGGATTTCAAAAGGTTTAAAAATTCAACAATGGAGTAATCAGGATATTCGGATTGAACGATCTGAATTACAAAGATTTCTAAAAGAAACTTTTGAAATTTAAAGGAGGAAAAGAAGATGGAAAATCTAGTAATTACGAAAAACCAACAAGCAGTAACAACTAGTTTACAAGTCGCAGAAACGTTTAATAAAAATCATCGTGATGTTTTAGCAGCGATTGATGATTTAAAAGAGGGGGTTGCGGAAAATTACGCAGACCTATTTTACGAAGATAGCTATATTCATCCACAAAACAAACAAAAATATAGACAAATCATTATGAACCGTGATGGATTCACGTTACTAGCAATGGGATTCACTGGTCAAAAAGCTCTTAAGTTTAAACTGAAATATATTGAAGCTTTTAACCAAATGGAGGAACTGCTCAAAACTCAATCAAACTTACCGATTAATAACACAGAATTGTTATTAGAAGCTGCGTTAAAACATGAACGTGGATTGACTCTTGTAAATCAACGTTTAGATAAGCTAGAAACAGAAACAACAATTAATAGAAGCCAACAACGAAAGATACAAGGACTAGTTTCATCAACTGTTATCAAAGTATTAGGTGGCAAAAAAACATCGGCTTATAAGGATTCAAGTATTAAGCAATCAGCATTTAGTAATTGCTATAAACAATTGAAAGCATTATTCGATGTAGCCTCTTATGTAGATATTCCAAAAGTTCGATATGAAGAAGCATTAACTCTAATTCCTAAATGGAAGCCTGACTTGGAATTACAAGCAAGAATTGATATGGCTAATGGAAACGGAGATATGTTTAAAGAAGTGAGTTAGATCAGTAAATAAAAGGATAAGCCTAACTTATCCTCAGTTAAAAGTAGTATCAACAATGATTGCTTTTGGATTCATATCATTCTTAATGGATTCAATGATTTCTAAAACAGAAGATTTGTAGTAGTAAGTTTTGCTTGATGCGATTATTTCATTTTCTTCAGTTTTAATCAAAAAATAGTATTTTTTATCAGAAGCTCGTTTAATCACAAAAAACATTTTTGCACCCCACTTTCAATTGAATTATATCAAAATATAGGAGGTTAACAACATGAAAGCAATTCGAGAAACACGATTGATAGGCGCATTTTTATTGATGATTGTGCTAGGTGTGTTATTGAAAAGCCACTTTTCAGTTCCAGTGTTGGCAACAATAAGTGTACCTCTTTTTATCCGTTGGTTTTTCAACTGGGACGAAGCGGAGTATCAGCATTTTCAAAAAAAGACAAAAAAAGCCCCACTTTAGTTAGAGCTAAAGCAGGGAAAATAAAGTAAATAGAATCTAAATAAATTATATCACAGAAAGGAAGGCAATAAAATGTCAAAAAATATTAATGTTCCTTTAAGTGGGATTAGTGAGGGAGGATTACAAGAACGATTTGATTATGAGCTTGCTCAAGTCATTAACAATATAAATGATCCTAATACAGATCCTACAAAAAAGAGAAAGATAACAATTGATTTAACGATTATTCCAGACGAATATCGTGAAGATATTTTGATTGATTATCAAGTGAAATCTAAATTAGTTCCAAGAGAAGCATTAACTTCAAAAATTATTATTGGTCAAGATGGTAAAGGAAAACCGTTAGCAAATGAATTGAAAAGTGGACAACGAGGCCAGATGTATTTCGATCCAGATGATTCTGAATTGAAAGATGATAAAGGCACACCAGTAGAAGAAATTGAAGAAACAGATAAAATAAAAAAATTTAAAACAAACTAGGAGTGAAATATTATGTCAGAACATTTAAAAGAAGCTTTAGCGTATGCAGTAAGATTACGTGATGACCAAAAAATTATTTATAAAGAAGAGGAAAAAGTATTTTTTGATCGTTCAAAAGCGGATTTAGTTGAACTCGATCCAATTAAACGAGCAGAAACACTCACAGTTAATTCTTTATCTGGATTAATTGGTTATCTACAATCAAAATTTTCCCATGAAGAAGTTACGTCAAAATTATTAATTCATGTTGAAAGCCCAACAAACGTTGCTGTTTATTCAGCTTTAGATGCAGACCGTAAGCGTGAAAAAATTATTGAAGCAAAAGCGTTATTAGAAGTGTTTCCATATAGTCGCTTTATGGATTCAGAAGAATTTATTATTAATGTTCAATCTCTTATTCAACGTGATCTTGATGCAAAAGCTATTCTGGAATGTGCCAGCGCTATTCGAATTGAAGGTGGGGGAGATTTAGTTGATAACGGAGTTTCTCAAGTTGCTACAGTAAAAGAAGGAGCAGCAACGCTTACAAAAGCAGAAGTACCTAGTCCAGCAAATTTAAGACCTTATCGAACATTTTTAGAAGTTGAACAGCCAGATAGCCCATTTGTTTTTAGAATCAATAAATATGGTCATTGCGCATTGTTCGAAGCAGATGGTGGGATTTGGAAACATGTAGCTATGGAACGTATTCATGAATATTTAACCCAATCTTTAAATGAGTATATTGAAAAAGGTTCAGTAACAATTATTGCGTAAATAAAAAGAGCCTCACTCGTTTTTTGACGAGTGAGGACACATACAAAATGAACTAAGGAGAGTATACCAAAATGAACGACAAAATTCAAAATTTATTAATGGAACTTGTAAAAGAATGCCAGAAAGGAGAAGTTGCTCTTGTTTTAGCAACTGTTGATCCAGAAAGAATGGAACCATCCAGTGTTTTACTTGCAGGTTCTTTGCCTGAACAAGCAATTGCATTTAATGAATTATTTGAAAAATTTAAAGAAGAAGCACTTGCTCATGATTGTAATTGTCCGCAATGTAAACAAATAAAAGAAGCATTTATTGGTGCAGAATCATCTTCAACTAAACAAAACAATGAGGAAAAACTAGATACATTGTTAAAAGATTTTTTACGAGGTGAGTTGTAATGACTAGAAAAGAAAAGTTAAATCAAGCAAAAAGATTAGCTGATTTATGGTACAAACAACAAAAAAGTCAACTATACATTGCGCAACAAAAAGAGCGCAGAGGGATTGCATGATGAAAAAAGCGACTATGCCGCCAAGCAATTAGTCGCAAAAACATATATTGATAGGGGAATTATATCATGAAAGTAGAATTTGATTCAATTGGGAGAATTCATTTACTTGATGAATCTTCGCCCTATGGTTCTTTAATTTTTGAGAAAGACATTGAAAACGATCATGTTGCTGTGTATCAAGATAGCGAAGATGAAGAGGTTAGATTTGCATTTGAAAGTTTAGATGAATGTGCTTATTTCAAAAAATCTGAATTAATTGAAGGATTAGAAAAAGTTCTTTCATTGTTGAAAGAGGAGGAACGAAATGAATACTTGCAGTGAAAATTTAGAAAAACTTTTTGATGGTATGTATAAATTAAAAAGTAAGTTAACTCAACCGAAATTTGATGCAGAAGTTGCCTATTCGACTAAAAAAGGAGCAATGAATTTCCAGTATGCCACTCTTAAAGCGATTGAAGAAGCGATTAGAAAAGCTGCGCAAGAATCCGAAAGCGGAATTGATTTTCAACAAAATGTTGTCAATGAAAATAATGCGTTAAAAGTTACAACAATTATCACTCATATAAGCGGGCAGTATATCATTCATGGTCCATTTGAATTTCCTGATAGCGGAACAAATCCTCAAGGATTAGGAAGTTTAACAACATATGCAAGACGTTATTCGCTTTCGGCAGCATTTGGAATAGCAGCAGATAAAGACGACGATGGCCAAACGGCAGCTGAAAAGAACAGCGATACTCCGAAAGTTAATTTGATTAGCGGTAAACAGTTAGCTACGTTGAATGATCATATCCGACAACTTTCTGAATTATCAAATTCTGAACTTGATTATGTACGCAATGAACTAAGTAAAGAATTAAATATAGATGTCAATGAAAACATGCCAGCTAGCATGTTCAATAAAGCTATTGGAGTTTTGAGGAAATGGATACAACAATTCCAGCCACAACCAGAAGAAAACATTACATGGGGGCAAAAATAATGACAAACGAATTAACAACAGATTTGCAATTTAATGTTGATTTTAAAGCTAGTGAAATCACTATTCAAAATGAAACACAATTGGCTGAAATGGTCGATAGCGCCGTTAGTCACTATTCAACAATGATTTTTACTGATGAAAACATTCCAGAAGCAAAAAAAGCAAGAGCAGACTTAAACAAAGTTGCGACGTTGCTAGATGATCAACGTAAAGCGGTTAAAAATCAATATAATAAGCCGTTAAAAGATTTTGAGAAAAAAATAAAAAAATATATGAGCCAAATTGAAGATGTTAGCGATGAAATCAATAAAAATATTCAAGCATATGAAGAAGCGGAACGTCAGAAGCGATTAGAAAAAATTCAAACAGTAATCGATGAAATGTCTGAAAACTATAATGTATCAATGGAGGAAATTGAAATTTCCAATTCATGGCTTAAAAAGACTTCTTTTACAGCTAAAGGAGAGCCAACTAAAAAAATTATTGAAGAAATTGCATCTGTGATGACAACATTAGCCAATGAAAAAGAACGTATTGAGAACGATAAAAAAATAATTGAAAACTATACTAAAGCGGTTGGTTTAGAACCATATTCTTGGGTTGGTTTGATTGATAGCGGGCGTACAGCATCAGAATTGATAAAGGAAATTGATTCAGCCTTTGCTTTAAAAAAAGAACAAGAAGAACGAGAAAAAGCAAAAAAAGAGCACGACGATGCTATTGCTGCCTTGAAAACTGAAACAATCAACAATAAAACAGTTGACACTGAAACAGGCGAAATCATCACAGAAGAAGTACCAAAAACCAGCAGAAAACAACAAGAGAAAACAGTTACGTTAAGACTAACAGCAGAGCATCAAAAGTTAGTTGCGTTAAACAATTTTATTATTAATAACGGCATTCAAGTGGAAGTGGTTGAATGAACCTAAACAACGTTTATTCCGCAGTTATTAAATCTTTAAAAGGTCAAAGGATAACTGCGGACATAAACGAAGTAATTAACATTGAACGGCTTAAAACAATGTACTACGGATATGACGGACCAAGGGAAGTTGAAATTCGTTTTATCGATCCAAGGCAATTTACTGCAGCACAACGAAACTTTATATATGCGTTGTTAGGAGATATTAGCAGAGAAACAGGGGATAAAACCTCTTTGTTGAAGGATATGTTCTATTCACACTTTGAAGAGCTTAGAGGTTATCCTATGAGCTTAAAAAAGGAATCAAAAAACACGGTAGACGATGCAACAATTTTAGCAAATATAATTCTTGATTATATTTTTGAAAATAGCATTCCCTTTAAAAAAGGTTATGATATTTTGCCAGGAAACCAAGAATATTATTTTTATAAATGTATTACTAAGCGTGTTTGCTGCATTTGTGGAAAAACTAGCGCAGAGATTGATCATTTTGATAAAGCGTTAGGACGAAGAAGCAGAAGGAAAGTTGACCATACAGAATATACATTTGCATCTTTATGTCATTGCCATCATAAAGAAAAACACGATATAGGAATAAAAGCATTTAAAGCTAAATATCATGTTAAAGGAATTAAATTAAACCAAGAGACAATAAAGAAATTAAACATTGGAGGGTAACAAATGGAAAGAGCGTTTAAAGGTATTTGGATTCCTAAAAATGTTTGGCTAGATAAAGAACTGAGTTGGACTGAAAAATTTCTAATCGTTGAAATAGATAGTCTTGATAATGACGATGGATGTTTCGCTAGCAATGAGTATTTTTCAAATTTTTTCGGTCTAAGTAAAGACAGGGTTTCTAAACTTATATCTGGATTAAAAGAAAAGGGATACATTGATGTCAGTTATCAATATAAACCAGGTACAAAATCTATAGAAAGACGTGTAGTTAAAATTACCGAGGGATATAGGCGAAAACAACTAGAGGGTATAGGTGAAAATAACTATAGGGGTATAGGCGAAAACGCCAAAGATAATAATACATTAATTAATAATACAAAGAATAATACAAAGAAAATATATAGCGTTGAACAAAGTTCAACCATGTCTGAATTATTTGAAAAAGTTTGGAAAACATATCCGAAGAAAACCAATAAGAAAAAAGCCAAAGAGCAATTCTTAAAGAAAATTAAGTCAGATGAAGACTTCGAACGGTTTAAAACAGGATACAAAGATTATCTTAAGTATATCAAATTAAACGACTGGTATCATCCACAAGAATTGTTCCGCTGGATACGTGATGAACGTTTTAACGATGAATACGACTTGTCTGAAACGACAACGCAAGCAAGATATACGAATCCTCCAGTTAGACAAGAGCAATTACCAGATTGGGTAAATGAACCAAAACAAGAAGAGGAAAAACTATCACCAGAAAAGCAAGCTGAACTTGATAGGCAAATAAAAGAATTTTTGGAGGGCAAGTCATGATTGAAATGAGAGTACTTGATTATCGAATTACTAGTGATGATAAGCAAGTAATCGTAAATAAAGCGAGACGAAACGAACACGGAGAGTTAACCATTTTGACTGATAAAGACGGTACACAAAAAGAATCACTCGCTTTGATTGGTTATTATGGCAATTTAAGTAAGGCTCTCGTCGCAATAGAACGCGATTATGTGCTTTCTAGTGGTAAAACAATACAAACAGTCAAAGAATACAAAAAAGAGCTAGAATCGATTCACAGCAAGCTAAAACGTGAATTAGATTTCGGGGAGGAATTTTAGATGAATGAATTAGTTAAATTAGTGGAAGAATGGGCGAAAGAAAAGCGTTTAGATAAAGCGGAACCTGAAAAGCAAATGCTAAAAGTGATTGAGGAAGTCGGAGAAGTTGGGGCTGCATTGGCAAGAAACAACGAAAACGACCTAAGAGATGGTGTCGGGGACGTGATTGTGACGTTAATTATTCTTGCTATGCAAAATAACATGGATTTATACGAATGCTTAAATCAAGCATATAGCGAAATCAAAAATCGCCAAGGGAAAATGGTAAACGGAGTATTCGTCAAAGAAGCCGATTTGTAAGGTTCGAGGTGGAAGAGATGCGAATTATTCTACCGATTGAACCTAAGCCACAAAGTCGTCCAAGATTCGCAAGACGTGGAAATTATGTTCAAACCTACGAAGATCGAGCGATGAAAGAATACAAAAATCAAGTAAAAAATTATCTTCGTAAATCAAGAGCAAAGTTGATTGAAAAAGGGCCAATTTCTGCACATGTGACGTTTTACATCCATCCGCCTAAATCAGCTCTAAGCAATAAACAGAAACGCTTAGAAGTGGAATTAGAGCGGAAATATTGCGACAAAAAGCCCGATTTGGACAACTATTTTAAAGCAGTGACAGATGCTGCCGAAGGTATTTTATATAAAAACGATGGTCAAATTGCTGTGATGGTTTGCCAAAAGTTGTACAGTATGCGACCACGAACAGAAATTGAAATTATGAGTTTGGAGGAACAAAAATAGTGGGTAAAAAAGGAAAACGGATCAAAAAGCAAAATCGAAAACGAAAAAACGCTGCTATTGCAAATGGCACATACAATTGGCACGAAGAAAAGTGTTTGGAGTGTAAAGGAAAAACTTTGATTAAAGTAGAAGATGAATACGGTCATGCAAAAGAAATTCCTTGTCCTGTGTGTAATAAGAATTGAGGTAGAAAATATGACATGTCCAAAATGCAAGGGACAGATGATTATCTGGGAAAAAGATAGATTCGGTCATTCAAAAGCAACTTCTTGTCCGTTATGCAATAAAAGTGGGCAAAGTGTTGCGAAAAAGTTAGCTGAAATAAAGAAGAAGTAAACGAAAGGAGTGGAGGTTTGGTCGACCATAAAGAATTCTTTACTCCTTTGAAATGATGAATAGTTACCAAAAGAAAATGGTTAAAGTCATGAAAGACCTTTGCGGAAAAAGAAGTATGTACGATGTGTTTTTCGATTTTACTAAAATGTCAGCATGCAGTATTTCTAATGTTTTTGACAAAGTACATTTTGAAGAAAGAGAAAAATTGTATAAGTCTATTCAAGAGAAATACACCGAAGAAGAACAAGAAAAGTTCCATGAATTATTCGCTTTGCTAGTTGAAGCTTTAGAAGAGACCTCAACTGATATACTAGGCGAATTGTATATGGCTTTGGAAATTGCTAATAAAGATGCAGGGCAATTCTTCACACCATACAATGTAGCTCGTTTAATGGCAGAAATGAATTTTAACGAAAAGGATGAACAATTGAAAAATGGACAGCCAGTTGTTTTTTATGATCCTTGCATTGGTGGCGGTGTTACTCTAATTGCTTTAGCTAATATTATGCGAGAAAAAGGCTATAACTATCAAAGAAGTTTGAGAGCGTTGTGTGGTGACATCGACGGAAATGTACTTTCAATGGCGTATGTACAGTGTTCCTTGCTAGGAATAGATGCGATATTTGAAAGAAAAAATGCACTGAGTAATGAACCTGCAACAGATGTATGGTTTACACCGTTTTACGCTTTGAATAGAGCAAAAGAAAAAGAAACGCAAAATACATTAGAAATACTAAAAGAAGTAATGGAACTTCTGGAAAATAAAACAAGCAGTTCATTTACTGAACCAGAACAGCTGTCACTATTTTAGAAAGTGAGTGAAGAAGATGATTCCAAAATTTTTTAAAGCATTAAGAATCGTCATAAGACGTGCTGTTGTATTGTTTCAGTATATTACTAGCGAAAAAAACAAACAGATGTCAATAAAAGAACGTTGGAATTACTATTGGAGGGAGCAGAATGAGTAAACAAGAATCAAAAAACAAACAATGGGCACTACGCTTAATCGATAAAAAAATAGAAAAATATACGAAATACAGAGATGACAAAACACGTACTGAAGAACACCGAGCTTATTGGCAGGGATTTGTTACTAGCTGTAATGATATGCAAGATATTATTAAAGAATTAGACGAACCAGAAAAGCCAACTGTCAAACAATTTGTAGCAGATTGGTTCGAAGATAATCTTGAAGAGTTAGATTGGGAACTTGGGGGTGTTTTAATAAATGCTTTTAATACAAATAGAAATGAAAGAAGTGATTTTCAAGATTGGCTTGTCGATACCACGAACTATCCAATTGAAACATTGATAAGAATGAAGTTGTTTGGCTACGAAGTCGAGGAAGAGCCGCTTTATTATGTGAAGTTGCCTGATCTTAGAAGCTCGTCAAGTGGAAATGTTTATGGATTAAAAAAAACATTGAATGGTGAAATAAGAATTGCTGTTTTTGATAAACAAAAGGTTGGTAAAACAAAAGATTCACAATTAACAGAAAATCAAATCAAAGCAGTTGACGAGCGCTATTGGCCGTTTGCTGTGAAGGTGGAGGAAGAATAGATGAAAGATAAGAAATTTTCACCTCTAACAATTGTTTGTGTGATTATAGGCATATGCTGGATTGTCTCAATTGTGGGAATCGGATATTTTATTTCACATCCAGAACTAATTGGACACTGGTTTAGTCGTTTAATAAGTGGGTTCAAATAGTTTTGAAACCAATGTATTTTAGTTTTTACAATCGATAGTATAAAAAACTACCTAGTTTCCGCTAGGTAGTTCTGTAAGAAATAATATTAAGTTTATTTTTTATAGTATTTTTATACCAAACCCATTATAAAAAATCAAGTACAAAAAAGCCAACCGACCACTGGTTGACTAAGAAGAATATTTTACCAGAAAAGTGGTAGCTTGTGATATGTGAGGTTACTTTGCCCCAAATATTGGTCACAATAAAAATATTTTATCATGAGTAAAGAAAGCTGCCAACAAAAAAAGCCGGATTCCTCCGACTGTGGATAATGTGTGGATAACCTTGTGGAAAAGTCGTTATTATTATACCACAAAAGGAGCGATTTCACTTGATTAAATTGCTAAAAGAAGTAGATTTTCGACAAACAAAAGCGAATGCTAGAAATGTGTTGAAGAATTTTAGACGTTTAGAGCGAATAGCTGGTCGCTCTTTGATAGATTTAAAATCACCAATTATTACAGATATGCCTAAAAGCCAAAGTCACGGGAATAAAGCAGAAGATGCGCTAGTACAATTAGCAGATGCAGAAGCAGAAAGAGACGCAATTTTATCTGCGCTTATGGCATTAAGCCTAACTAGCAGACAAATTTTGCATTATAGTTTTTGTGTGCAGGATCATTACTCTAATTACAAGATAGCTAGGGAAGTTGGATATTCCGAAAGAAGTATTCAACGAATGAAATCAGAAGCTTTGATTGAATTTGCTGAAGCTTATCGAAATGGAAAAATAATTGCCTATAAATAAAATTTTGGCGGTTTTTTGGCGGAAAGTTGGCGGTTTTTATCAATATTTAGGTGTTATTATGGTAGTGTCGAAAGATAAGGAGACGAGGGTAAGGCATGCATTACCTATCTTAGCTCCGTTTCGCTTATTTTTTGAGGCTACCTATAAAAAATAAAGAATAAGGATGTGGAAAATCCAGTTCTTTCTGTCTCGTTTAGTCTAGGTAGCAAATATTGCAATAAACTTGGCATTAAGCTTACACGTAGACGTACGCCGAAAGCACTTGTCAAGATAGCGCTATGTAGTTTGCAATGATCACTCACAAATCAGACGTTCTCAAACTAAAAGAAATGGGGTGTAATTCCTCTCTCTTTTTTCTACAGGTTTGTGAGTGTTAATGGGATATAGCTTAACTGGTAGAGCAGCGGTCTCCAAAACCGTCGGTATAGGTTCGAGTCCTATTGTTCCGGTAGGTAGCATAGCTACTTAAATAAAAGAATCGTCAATAAATGTTTCTTACTTTAACGATCGGTTCACCTCCTTTCAGAATTAGCCAGCCTGCGGAAACAGGATAAAGTGGCTAGCAACCTAGTATTGTTAAATAAGTGTTAGATTGGCTAGGCAGTCTAATACAAATCTTTAGACTACTCAATAAAAATGAGTGGTCTTTTTTTGTACATAAAAAAGCCACTAGACTATGGGATCTAGTAGCTAGGTAGCATTCGTGCACAATTTTTGTTGATTGCTATTTACAAAAAGGAGTTGCTACCCATAAATAGTATAGCAAGAAGTGATTTATTGAATCAAGTACATAAAACAACTAGGAGAGAAAAATATGAAAAGCTATTGGTATGTATCGCTAACACATAAATATCCACAGTCGAACCGCTCAACTGTTTCGATGCGTGTTGTAATGTCTGTGCAGATAAAAAAGAATGCATCTATTGTCGAAATGACGAGAGAAGCCACACCAAAGGAAATTGATGATTGTAAGCTTGTTTATTGTGGGCATGGCTATTTTGATGAGAAGAACATTCAAGAAAATATTAAACGAAGCATGAGGGATTAGAAATGAAATTTGAAAAGATGAAGTTATCAGAACTACACCCTGCTGAATATAATCCAAGGGTTGAATTAAAGTCGGGCATGGAAGAATATGAGAAGCTTAAACAATCCATTTTGGAATTTGGCTTTGTTGATCCACCAATTTTTAATAAAAGAACAGGAAATTTAGTTGGTGGCCATCAGCGTGTATCGGTAGCAAAAGATTTAGGAATTGGCGAAATTGAAGTATCCATTGTAGATTTACCTATCGAAAAAGAAAAAGCTTTAAACATAGCTTTAAATAAGATTTCTGGCCAGTGGGATGAAGATAAATTAGTTGAGTTATTGGAAGAGCTTAACACAGATGAATTACCTCTAACAGGCTTCAATCAAGAAGAATTAGATGAGCTGTTAGCTGATATGAACAAATTTGAAACTACAGCCGATAGGGTAAAGGCAAATCCAGCAAATACCAGTTTATTTGATTCTTTCTTGTTTCCGCCATTTTCTTATCTTGATACAAAAACTAAGCGTTGGTTAGATCGTAAACGCCAATGGAAAGAGCTAGGGATCAAGAGTGAGCTTGGCCGTGAAGATAACTTGGTATTCAATCCTAGCATGCAAGCGCCAGGACTAGAAGGAACATCTATTTTTGACCCTGTTCTATGCGAATTAGGGTATCGTTGGTTTACACCTAAGACAGAAAGCAATATTTTTGATCCATTCGCTGGTGGTTCTGTGCGTGGAATAGTAGCTAAAGTTCTTGGGCATAATTACACGGGTATTGATTTGAGAGCAGAACAAATAAGTGCAAATTATGCTAATGCTCGAGAAATTGGTTTAAGTGATATTAATTGGATTTGTGATGACAGCTTGAATATAGACCATCATATTGAAGATGAAAGTCAAGATTTGTTATTTACATGTCCGCCGTATGCAGACCTTGAAGTTTATTCAGACGATGAACGAGACATTAGTAATATGTCCTATGAAGAATTTGCAGAAGTATATAGTGAAATTTTAAAACGTTCTGCTAAAAAGCTAAAAGATAATCGCTTCGCAGTGGTCACCATTTCTGATGTCAGAGATAAAAAAGGCTTTTATCAAGATTTAACTGGTTTGACTAAGAGAGCATTTAGCACAGAAGGCTTATATTTCTACAATGACATGATTTTGTTAAACGCAGTTGGTTCGGGTTCGCTAAGAGCTAGACGTTTGATGAACAATAGAAAAGTAACCAGAATGCACCAAAATGTATTAGTCTTTTATAAAGGAAATCCGAAAAATATTAATCAACATTTCGAAGTTTTAGAAACATTAGATGATGAACTAGAAAATCTCGTAAATGGACTGGACGAATAAAAAACAATCGTTTATGCTCTGCATGAGGTGAAGGGTAATGACAAATAAAGAATTAAAAAGCATAGCGGAAAACGCTAGAAGCCTATATAGAAGTAATCTAATTACTAGGGAAGAAGCAAAAGAACGTATCGAACCATTTATTGAAGCGTACAACAAAAAATCAATTGAGATCGCTAAGAAGTTTAACCAGAAACCGAAAACAATCTCTTTCGTTTCCTTTTTACGATAAAAAAAGAAGCCGAGTGCGCTAACACTCGACTACTTCAACGAGATACGAATACCCCGAAGACACAGAAGCTGGCATGCATGCTCTAAAGGAAGTTCTGTGTCTTTTAGCATTATATAATAGTGCGAGGTATTCTACAATGGAAACATTTGATTATGAAGTTCAACAAGCTTTAAAAAAGCAAAAGGTTGCGGAAGAAAATAACAAGATTATCAGGGCTGCAAAGGCTCAATGGATAAGTAATTTTAAAGAAGGTAAAGTTCGGTTGGACACTGTTAAAGATTTAAAAGATTTAATTGAAATTGAGAGTCACTTAAAAGATGTATGATTCATTAGGAAAATAATGTATGAATTTGACTGTATCCAATTATTCCTCGATAATTGAAGAAGTAATTTATCAAGGAGGTCTTTTTATGTCAATATTCTATAATAATCTAGGAGAATTTCAATGGGTATCTGTTACAGCTCTAATCAGTATACTTGGGATATTTGTAACTTTAGGATCGACAGTATATACAAACAAGAAAACTATTCGAGCTAATGTTCAATCGAAAACAAGTATTGAATGGATAAACAAGATAAGAGAATTGTCAGCAGAATTAATAAATAACTATGAATCTTTAGGTCATGCCTCACAAAAATTATATACTTGTATACTAAGTATATCAGCTTTGTCGGATTCATATAACAATGAAAAAAAACAAATTCAAGAAGTAGGGTTTGGTGGTAACATGTCAGTTATCAATCGAATGAACTCTTTGCATAAAGAAAAAAAAGAATCAAGTTTAGAATACAATAAATTCAGTTCTATTACGCTTTCCTTATATAATCAACTCTCTCTTTACTTTGTAGATGACTTAACCAACAATGAAATATTAGAACAGTTAGAAAAGCTAAAAGAATTTAATAGACGATTAGCGGATGTATGTAAAGAAGACATAGAAGTAAATCAGACTGAGTTTTCTTATCAAAAAGCTGTAGACAATTATTTAAAAATAGTTGATGAGTTATCATATGAAATTGAAAATTTTAGGAAGCTTATAGCGAAGTACATCAAAGATGAATGGAATGCCATTCAGAAAAAATAGAAAACAAAACTCAACTATCAACATGAATGCGAGGTGGTGTTAATGGATGGCTAGAAAAAGAGATCCACGTCGTGACCAGGCTAAAGAAATTTGGTTAAGGTCAAACGGTAAAAAGATTCTTAAAGATTTAGCAAATGAACTAAATGTTTCAGATTCTCAAATTAGAAAATGGAAATCGATTGATAAATGGAGTGCTGAATTGAAAGGTAATGTTACCAATACCAAAGGTAACGTTACTAATCGAGGAGGCGCTCCATTTGGTAATCAGAACGCAGTAGGTAACAAAGGTAATAGCCGAGCCTCGCCACCACTTGGTAATAAGAACGCTATTAAAACTGGCGAATACGAAACAATATTTGCCGATATGTTATCTGATGAAGAAAAGGACATCTATTCTAATCTGAATGATGATCCTTTTTTTATTTTGAATGATGAGATTCGGTTATTAAAGGTACGGCAGTTTAGAATGATGAAACGTATCAAAGAAGCTGAAAAAGGACTAAATGATGAAGAAGTTGAACGGTTACAACAGCTAAGGAAAATTAAAACACCAGTTGAAAAAGACGGTAGAAAGCTAGAAATAAAACGTGAAGTTATGCAAGATGTTCAAGTAACTCGTAAAACATTTAGAAAGTTAGATGACATCTTAGCTATTGAAGATGCGTTGACTCGTGTTAGTAATCAATTAACTAAGTCAATTAAGCAACTGAACGAATTATCATTGAGTCAAGACAAGAAAGTCATGCTTAATCGTCAAAACGAAAAACTTGCTGCTGAAATTCGGCGACTCAAAATTCAGAATGGTGACGATATTCCAGAAGTTGAAGATGATGGGTTTATTGCAGCTATCAATAATATAGTTAATGATAATGAGGTGTGGAATGATGACAATATCGAAACGTAAAACATCTGTTGTTTTCAAATTCACATCGTTTTCTAAAAAGCAGAAGCAAGTTTTATCTTGGTGGAAACATCCCAAGTATAAAGATAAAGAAGCTATTATTTGTGATGGGTCTGTTCGTGCTGGTAAAACAGTTATTATGTCGCTATCTTACATCTTTTGGGCAATGGAAAGCTATGATGAAGAGCAATTCGGAATGGCTGGTAAAACAATTGGTTCATTAAGGCGTAACGTTATACGGCCATTAAAAAAGATGCTTAGGGGTCGTGGCTATGCTGTTAAAGACAATCGAACAGATAATATCCTTGAAATAACTAAAAATAATAAAACAAATTATTTCTTTTTATTTGGTGGTAAAGATGAAGCTTCGCAAGATTTGGTGCAAGGTCTAACTGCAGCTGGATTTTTCTTTGATGAAGTGGCGCTTATGCCACAATCATTTGTAAACCAAGCAACAGCACGTTTATCTGTAGATGGTGCTAAATCATGGTTTAACTGTAATCCTGCTGGACCTCATCATTGGTTCAAACTTGAATGGTTAGACAAGCTAACAGAAAAGCATGCTATTCGCATTCACTTTACTATGGAAGATAATCCTTCGCTTAGTGAAAGAGTAATTAATCGTTACAAACGAATGTATTCAGGAGTTTTTTATGACAGGTATATTCGTGGATTATGGGTATTATCTGAAGGAATTATTTTTGACAACTTTGATGCGGAAACGATGGTAAAAGAACCTCCCAAAAACGCTATAGCTAGTCAATATTACGTATCTATAGACTATGGAACTCAAAATGCTACAGTCTTTTTGTTATGGGCTAAATACGAAGAAAATTGGTATTGCATTGATGAGTATTATTACTCTGGTCGTGATGAATCAAAACAAAAAAGTGATGATAAATATTTGAAAGACCTGAATTCTTTTGTAGAAGGAAAAAAAGTTAAAATTATTGTGGATCCGTCAGCAGCTTCGTTTATTGCATTACTTAGAGAGAATGGATACAAAGTTATAAAAGCCAAAAATAATGTTATTGACGGCATTCGTGCAACTCAAACAGCAATGAATGAAGGAAAAATTTATTTTTCTAGTAACTGTAAAAATTTATTTGCAGAATTTGCATCATATATTTGGGATGAAAAAGCAGCAGATAGAGGTGAAGACAAGCCTATAAAACAACATGATCACGCGTGTGATGCGCTAAGATACTTTGTTTACACCATTTTAAATAAATCACGAGGAATTAAGCTACAGAGCGTGAAGGGGGTTATTTAATGACAGAAGAAGTAAGTAGACCAAATACTGAAAGTAAAATACGTGAATTCGTTGACCTTTTAGGAAATCGTGTCTTTTATTGTGATAAAAACGCAAAGATTGACGAACGCTTGGTGGATAAATACATTAATAAGCATCGGAAATTAATAGGGTTTTACGAAGAATTAGAAAAGCTCTACAACGGTCAACATGATATTTATTATCAAAAAAATAAAGGAATTGGAAAGCCTGACCATCGAATTGCAGTCAACTTTGCCCGTTATGTTGTAGATAGTTCTGCAGCTTTCTTTAACGGTAAACCAACAAAGATTACTCATCCAGATGGTGAGGTAAAAGAATTTGTTCAAAATTTCCGTAAACGAAATGAGGAAGAAGACAACGATGCAGAGCTTTCTAAGCTAACTGCTATTTATGGGCATGCTTATAAGCTTTTATATCAAAACGAAGAAGCAGAAACGTGCGTGACTTATTTAAAACCTACGCAAGGATTCATTGTTTACGCAGATGACTTATTAAAAGCGCCTATGTTTGCGGTTCTTTACAACAAAATGGCAAAGGACGAGCTAACAGCAACTGTTTATCCACAAAATAGCACAGAAACGTTTATTTTTACACAAGACAAGACTTCTAAACGATTGGAAACTAAGAGAGGACCAACCGTTTTTCAGAAAGCCTTGTCTTATTTATTAGGTGGAAAAGAGGCAATCGCTAATCCGTACGGTGAAGTGCCTATGATTGAGTTTATGGAAAATGACGAACGACAAGGACGTATTGAGTCTGTGTGGTCGCTGATTAATAATTACAACGAAGCTCTATCAGAAAAAGCGAACGACGTGAGTTATTTTGCGGACGCTTACCTGAAAATGATAGGAGTAGATTTAGCTGACGAAAACGTCGCTGCTTATTTACGAGATAACCGAGTGATTAATAGTGCCACTCCTTTATCTGAAGGTGAAACAGTAGACATTGATTTTTTAGATAAACCTAGTTCGGATACAACACAAGAAAATCTGTTAGACCGATTAGAACGATTAATCTATCAAATGTCTATGACTTATAATGCAAACGATGAAAGTTTTAGTAATAACGCTTCAGGTATTTCGCTAGAATTTAAAATGCAAAATCCTAGAAACCTCGCACAAGCAAAAGCTAGGAAGTTTAAAAAAGCATATGCGCAAATGTACAAAATGATTTTTTCATTGCCTACGAATGTACCTGCTAATAAAGCGAAAGAATGGTTTAATTTAGAATACACTTTTGACTTTAATATTCCGCGCAATATTAAAGACGAAGCGGAAACTGCACAAAAACTTGAAGGGATTGTTTCAAGAGAAACGCAATTAGGCGTATTATCGATTGTTTCTGACGTGACCCAAGAAATGGAACGTATAAAGGACGAAGAAACCGAAGAACGTTTAAATCCACAAGTTGATTTTGGTAAATTTACTCAAGCTACGGAAGAAGTGACCGAAGAACATGAGTAATTATTGGGCGGAACGAGAAGCAAAACACATCGAAGAAATGCTGAAACGACATGTGAATTACGAACAAGAAATTCATAGACGGTATTTACAGTTATGGAAAACGATAGAAGCAGAAATTCAACAGTTTTACGTCGCTTATGCAGGGAAAGAGAAGATTAGCATTGATGAAGCGAAACGACGTGCAAGTAAACATGACGTACAAATTTTCGCGGAAAAAGCGAAACGTTATGTACAAACAAGAGATTTTTCAAAAGAAGCTAACGAGCAATTAAGGTTATACAATTTAACAATGAAGGTTAATCGTTTAGAGCTTTTAAAATCGAAAATAGGTTTGTATTTGACAGACAACACTAATCAGCTACAGACCTATTTTACAGCAATGTTAACAGAGGAAGCTGTAGCGGAGTTTGTGCGACAGGCTGGGATATTAGGCGGGTCCATTCTTTCCAAAGAAACCTACCGAATGTTTGCTAAAGCGATTATTGATGGTTCGTTTCATAACGCGACATTTTCGCAACGTTTGTGGGTGAATCAAGATGTTTTGAAAGCAAGTATCGATCGCTTGTTAACAGTTGGTCTATCAGCAGGCAAATATCCAGATATTCTAGCTAGGGAATTACGCAAATTAGTTGTGATTGACAGCTTGCGAGGAAAGGAAACGGCTGATTATGTCGCACGTCGGCTAATGATTAGTGAATCCGCAAGAATACAAAGTGAAGTACAAAAGCAAAGTTACGAAAAATATGGGTATGAAGAATACAACCTAATTGTAGAACCAAGCGCTTGTCCTATTTGTGTAGGAATAGCAAGTGCAAATCCACATAAGGTTTCTGAAATGAGCCCAGGAATCAACGCAAGTCCTATTCACAACTGGTGTCGGTGTAGTACTGCACCTGCTTATAAAGACAAAAAGTTCTAGCGAAAGTTAGGCTTTTTTTATTTGCCTTCTTACTGCTTACAGGCGTTAAAGAGAAAGCTGTTTCGATTGATAGGCGTAACCTATTAATTTCGATTAGCCACGTAATGGCTGGAGGTTTTAACATGAACGAAGAAAAACACTTATTATTACCGATGGATTTACAATTTTTTGCAGATGAGCCAAATTCTGATGAGCCAAACTCTGACAATTCAAACGAATCGGGGGATTCATCGACAAAGGATTCTCAAAATCCAAAAAATGAAAATCCAGACGGAAAAGAAACTGGAAAGACTTTTACCCGTGATGATGTTGCCAAGATGGTCGCAGCAGAAACTAAAAAAGCTGTGGCGCAAGCAAAATCCGATTGGGAAAAGCAAAAATCTTACGAGCAAATGACTGCGGAAGAACGTGTTAAGGCGAAAGAACAAGAAGCCGCTGACAAAGAAGCACTAGCGGAAAAACGAGAAAAGGAAGCACAAGCCCGCCTCGACCGTTTAACGCGTGCCGAATCTGTTCGTAACGATTTATCCGAGAATGGTCTTTCCGACTACGTAAGTGCTGCACAAGCCGATTTATTGCTTGTGAAAGATACGGACGAGGATACAAAGAAAGCTGTAGATGAATTAAAACAAATTATTTCAAAAGCTAGAGATGGTATCCAAAAAGAATTGCTGAAAGGTCAAACTGTAAACGTTGCTACAGCAACAAAAGAGACCGATTGGCGCAGCAATTTGACTAAAAATTTAGAAAAGAAATAGGAGATGAAAATTATGCCAGTTATTTTAGATAGCAAAGATTTAAAAGCAATTGACAAAGAATTTGCCGCAGGCTCGCAAGTTTGGGATTTATTGAAAGGTGGAGCTGCTGCAGTAACAGAAGCGGATTTTGTAGGCGCAAAAGAAGTCCGCATCAACAAAATGAAAGGTTTTACTGCTAGTGATTATAAACGTAACGAAGACAATAAACGTTCTAAAATTGATGTGGCAAAAGAAACGGTCAAACTAGAGAAAGAACGTTGGTTTGGTTATGACTTAGACACATTAGATCAATCAGAAAATGCTTCCTATGAAGTTCAAGCGATTGTGGAAGAACACACTCGTTTAGTTGCGATTCCTGAAAAAGATCGCGTTGCGGTACAACGCCTATTAGAAGCGGCATTTGCGGAAGCAGCGGATGATGATAGCGAAGGAAAATACGTTGGAAAAACGGTAAAAGAAACCATTACTACAGAAAATGCTTTGGCTTCATATGATGCGGCAGAAGCGTATATGACAGATGCAGAAATTGTCGGTCCGTTTATTATGTTTGCATCCACTGACTACTATTCAGCATTAAAAAATGCAAAAGGTGTTTCAAAAACATTTACTACGAACGAGCAACAAATTTCAGGTATTAACCGTAAAGTTGCGCAGTTAGACGGTTCAGATACTATTATTCAAAAAGTTGCAAAATCTCGTTTACAGGTAGATTCTACTAAGAAAATTAATTATATTCTTGTGCCTTTGATGGTTTGTTCGCCAGTTGAAAAATACAACTCTATTGATCTAATTCCAGCTTCACAAGACCGTGACGGCTACAGAGATACCATCAAAGGATTAAACTATTATGATGCTATCGTAACTGAAAAAGCTCGTCCTGCCATTTACGTTTCTTATGATTCAAAGTAAGCGCCCCGACCGTTAAAAAGGTAACACCAACGGCAGATGGGGCAGTTATTGAAGCAGAGTAGGTGAGAAAATGTTTCTTCCAGAATATCGCGTATTGCTGGATATTTCAGACGATACCTACAAAAAAGATAAGGAAAAAATTATCAAAATCTGGGACATTACTGAAAAGCAGCTGCTAGCAAAGCTAAAAACGGATGAGATACCAGAAAAATTAGACTATATCGTTCCATCAATTGTAGTGAAGCGGTACAACCGTTTAGGCTTTGAAGGTATGGAACAACACTCTCAATCAGAAGAAACAATCTCTTATAAATTGGACGACTTCGGGGAATTTCAAGATGAGATTAACGATTATCTTGAAGAAAAAGGCTTGATTCGTAAAAGGAAGGTGTCCTTTTTATGAGAACCTGCATTAATTACTACAACAAAAAACACGAGCTGATTTCGGAAAAACTAATAGGCAGTGTAACCGAAGTCGGAACGGAAAAACAAATGACCATTTTCCCTAACATAAAGGAGCAGATGGTCATTTTTCGTTTTAGAGACCGCCTAGCTATTCGTTCAGGATTTCTTGAATACTACGACGAAGAAGAACAAAAAAATCGAAAATTTACCGTTGTTAAAAATTTGCGTGTTAGCAAAGGAACTTCGGTTTATGGAAGCGAATATCGATGACTTACCGAGTAGATATTTCAGGATTGGATGATTTAATCGAAGCGATTGAAGAAGCGAAAAAGCTAGACGATGTAAAAGAGGTCGTCAAAAATGATACTGCTTATATGGCAAATCAAATTGCAGAAGAAACACCAGTCAGAAGTGGATACCTAAAACGAAGTGAGACACCTTCTATTAAAGATGACGGAATGACTGGCGAAGTTGAAGCGATGGCTGACTATTCAGCATATGTAGAATATGGAACGCGTTATATGTACGGACGTTTCTATATGAAAAAAGGGCATACAGCAGCAGCTAAAAGATTTCTTGATAATATGGAGGCGTTAGTAAAATGACCTTTAAAGACCCGTATTCAGAACTTTACGAAGCGTTATTTGTCACTTTGGAGCAAACAGGCTATGAAACCTATGGGCATTTGCCAGATGACGACGCTTCTTACCCGTTTGTTTTCTTAGGTGAACAATGGTCTAAGGATAGACAAACAAAAACAAGAACGTTAGGTTCAACAAATATTATGATTCATGTTTATGATCATGACGACAAACGTCGTGAATTAAATCAAGTATTAGCCGATGTGCGAAAAATCGTTCATGAATTGCATCAGACTAAGAACTTTAATTGGTTAGTGACAGAAAGTAGCACAGAAGTAATTTATGAAAATACAACCAATTTTGGTACGAGCCTTGCACACGGTGTACTTGACATCACGTTAGAATTTGAATAAGAAAGAAGGAAACTCGAAATGGAAAAAGCAATTCAAGGTAAAAAAATTAAGTTAATGTTTCGACTAACACGTGAACGTGCGACAACAGCAGCGAAGTTATTAGCTTTAGAAATTTCACACGAATATAAGTCAGAAACAAAAACAGATACACAATCAACAAAAGACGGGAATGTTCCTACATCAGGAATGCCGTCAGCTTCCATCGAAATGGAATTTTTACGGACAGGCACAGAAACTTACAACATGTTGAAATATGCGTATCGTAACGGGCTAGAAATTGATGTATGGCGCATTAATTTTGATAAAAAAGACCCAAAAACAGGAAAATACGAAGCGGAATTTGGCACAGGCTTGTTGGATTCATTCGGAGATTCTGCCGAGTCCGATTCTAATTCAAGTATTAAACCAACTCTAGTTTTAAATGGTGACCTAGTAGAAGGTTGGGCAACGGTTGACGCCGAAAATGAAGAACTTGCGCGTGCTTTCTTCTACGACACAGTGGCTGGTGCGGAACCAGAAGAACCTGTAGAAAAATACACACCAAAAACAATTGAAGTACCTAAAGTTGAAAGTGTAACGCCGACATCAGATGGCGCCGTTGTAAAAGTGAAGGAGGAAGAATAATCATGGCAATTACTTATCGTATTTACAAAGGTAGTGAAAAAGTAGTTGAAGGAGCAAGTCCATTAACTATTACAGGGCTTGATGCAGGAGCAAAAGTAGCAGCAGGAACGTATCATATTGTACGTGTGCAAGATGAAAAAGAATCTGAAAAAGTAGCTATTCCTGCTTTTACTGTACAATCATGACATTCTTATTATGAATATGATAGATAGAGTGGAAGTGGGGTGATTAAAATGAGCGGATTTTTTGAAAAGTTTCGAATCTATAAAAAAGCGGGAAGAGTTTTGGTAAGCGAAGGAAACTCACCACTACGAATTTCTAAAATATTATCAAATACGTCGATAGCAACTGGCGAGTACATTTTAGTTGGTGTTTATACTATAAACGGTAAAGAAAAAGAAACAGCAGAAATAGAGATTCCATCATTTAAAACAGGCCTGATTACTCCAGATGTTTACTCTATAGGTAGTAATTACGTTACAGGAAAATATGAAGGAATATCACCGACAAAAATTGCTTTAATTGTGAATGATGAAAAGCAACAAACTGTAAAATTATCAGAAGAATTAACTTCTAAAAAACAATTCCGATATTATAAACAAGATCTTAAAGCTTCAGACAGAGTGAAGGTTGTTTTATATGACGAGTCTTTAGAGTTAGGAACTTCTGATGTTGTTATACAATCTGCATATTCTATGAGCATGACGGCTAATGAAATGAAAGCCAAGTTAGATGAAAAAAACATAGAATATAAAACATCTGATACAAAAGAAATACTTTTATCATTACTACAGAAAAACGAATAAATAATTAGGAAGATCTAGTATAGGTCTTCCTTTTTTTGGGGGAGGAATTTTACATGTCAACAAACGTAAAACCAATCGCAACAATTAACGGAAAAAAATATCCTTTGGTTTTCGGTTTTAAATTTTTAAATGAAATTAACGCATTGAAACCTGACGTTGAAGAAGTAGATGGCTTTGTCCAACTGATCGGAGGGTTACATGATGGCGATGCTTTTGCCTTTCAAAAATTAATGCACGCAGCGTTAATTACTTATGATGACTTAACAACGAAAGAAATTGACGACTACTTAGAAACGTCAGAAGAGGCTTTAACGTTGTTTGAAAATTTTATCTCTTTCTTGGAGCAAGCACCGTTAACGGCTCTTCGGACGAAAAAAGCACTAGAAGCAATCAAAAAAATCATGGCTTACATGGAACAGATACAAGTCAATCAACAAGAAACGACAGCCTAGATTATGACGAAATAGTTGTCACTTGTTTTCAACATTTCCCCAATATCACTTTAAAAGAAATTGAGCGTATGACTCCTTATGAATTTAATTTACGGATAAAAGCTGTAAATTTACGTGCAATTAACGAAGAAAGGAAACTATACGTTAACGCGTTAGCTACACGTATTTTTACAACACCAGATGAAAAAGGGCAACGCTATATTTTTAACGAAGTGAAAGATGTCTATGACTTTGAGAAGCTTGAACGCGATGTGCGAGGTGAAATTTCGCAACGAGAAGCGGAAAAGCTAAGTGAGCTAGAAGAAAACGCTCGTCGATTAGAACAAGCAAGAAAAATTGTTGAGGAAAGGAGGAAAAAACGTGACACAAAGTAAAACGGTAACAGCCATACTTACAGCACGTGATAACAATTTTACCAGTGCGATGAACAGTGCTGTATCTTCGCTAAAAAAACTTAGCTCAAATGCTTCTGATATTCCTAGTAATTTGAATACAGTGAATGGTGCGATGAAAAGTTTCGGTGATAAAACCGCAAGTATCGGTCAAAGCATTGAAAAAGTCGGCGACTCTATGACTAAAGGTATCACGCTTCCAATTGCGGGCGCCGTTGGTGCAGTAACAACCGCAGCGGTAAAATGGGAAAGCGCCTTTACTGGAGTTAAAAAGACCAACGATGAGATGATCGATTCTAACGGTAAAGTCATTTATTCTTATGATGATTTAGAAAAAGGCCTTAGAGATTTAGCAAAAGAATTGCCCGCAAGTCACACAGAAATTGCAAACGTTGCGGAAGCGGCGGGGCAATTAGGTATCCAAACTGATAAAGTTGTAGGATTTACCAAAACTATGATCGATATGGGCGAATCAACAAACATGTCAGCCGATTCAGCAGCTACTTCCCTAGCTCGTTTTGCTAACATTACAGGTATGTCACAAGATAAATTTAGCAACCTTGGTTCAGCGATTGTTGACTTAGGGAATAATTTAGCGACTACCGAATCAGAGATTACAGAGATGGGCTTGCGTTTAGCTGGTGCAGGAAAACAAATTGGTATGACTGAAGGAGATATTGTAGGTTTTGCAGCGGCGTTATCATCTGTTGGTATAGAGGCCGAAGCGGGTGGTTCAGCGTTCTCTCGGTTAATGGTTCAAATGCAATTAGCAACAGAAACAGGTGTTGAAGCTTTTGCGCCGCTGAAACAAGCAGTAGCGGAGCAAGGCGTGTCTTGGGAATCTTTTGTGCATGCTGTAAACTGGGGTGGAAAAGAACTGACGGCAGTTTCTAAGCAAATGGGAATACCTACCTCAGAATTAAAAAAAATGTATAAAGAAGCCAGTAAAGCTTCAGGTAGTCTGGAAGATTTCGCGAATGTAACAGGTCGAACTGGAGAAGAGTTTGCACAATTATTCAAAAGCAATCCATCTCAAGCATTAATTGAATTTATCCAGGGCTTAAAAGACTCAGAAAAACACGGAATATCAGCTATTAAAGTGTTAGATGATATGGGAATTACAGAAGTTAGATTACGTGATAGTTTATTACGTGCGGCTAATGCAAGTGATGTCTTTGAAGGTGCTGTAAAACGAGGTAATTCAGCTTTTAAAGAAAATACAGCTCTAGCAAATGAAGCTGGTAAGCGTTACGAGACAACTGAAGCAAAACTTGGAATGTTAAAAAATGAATTCGTAAATATGGGAATAGATTTAGGTGGTCCTTTTGTAGATGCATTAAGAAGTGCACTACAGGCTTCTAAACCTTTAGTTGAAACTTTAGGAAAGATGGCAAAAGCTTTTTCAGAGGCCAATCCTAAAACTCAAGAATATATAATGAAAATGATTGCGTTAGCAGCTTCAGTTGGTCCCGTGTTAAAAGTCTTTGGAAAAATGACAAGCATTTTCGGAAAAACAATTTCAACAATGTTTGAAACTGCGGGAAATATCGATAGCAAGTGGAAGAAATTTATCAATAATCCTATTATTAGGGGTTCTAATAGCGCATTACAAGCTGTAAAAGGGTTTGTTTCTAAATATAAAGCAAATCTGGTTGGGCTTGAAAATGCGGGAGTCAATGTAAATGTACTAACAAGATTTACCACGTTAGGAGAGACTATTTCAGGTCTTTTTCCTACGTTAGATACATTTAGAGCAAATCTACGAGCAAGCCAAAGACAGCTAAATATGCTAGGAGAAGGGAATAAAGTTACTAACTTTTTTCGTTCTTTTTCTGCTTCTTTACAATTATCTAACAGTAAGTTAGCGAAATTTGCCTCTGTTGTTATTAATCCTGTAGGGTCACTAAGAAACCTATCCTCTGCAGCTGGCAAATCGGGAACGGTTTTATCAGGGCTTGGCGTAGCTGCCTCAAAAGCAGGTGGAGGTTTTAGAACATTTGCGGTAACGGGTATACGATCTATAGCTAGTTTAACAGGAGCTATGTTGAGCAATCCCATAACAGCAATTTTAGTAGCAATAACCGCTACGATAGTTGGTGTAGTGCAAGCTTGGAAATCCAATTTTATGAACATTCAAGGCTACGTGAAAACTGCTTTTAGCGGAATAGTAAAATCGTTTAAAAGTGTACTTCCTAGCTCCTCGAGTGTTACTAAAACAATAAAAGGATTAGGAAATACCTTTAAATGGTTAGGTACTGGAGCAATTGTTGGTGTCACTTTTGCAATAGCAGGTTTTGTAGATGGATTACGTGCTATCGTTACTGTAGGAAAAACGGTAGTAAATGCAATAATGGCAATTTCAAACGGTGTAAAAGGACTTTGGAAACGATTAAAAGGCGATTCTAAAGGTGCTGATAAAGCATTTAAAGATATGAAGAAAAGCTTATCTGATATAGAAAAAGATTGGGATACAATGTTTTCTGATTCTGCCTTAAAAAAGGCTGCTAAAAGCACCGAAGAATTAGGTGAAAAGTCCAAAGACACTACGAAAGCAATTTCGTTAAATATGGAAGAAGCCTCATCAAGTGTTGAAAATTATTCTTCAAAACTTGATGAAGCTAAACAGGCAATGACTGAACTTTTCTCACAGCAAAATGGTAGTACGGCTGGCGTAGAAACTTATTTCAAGCATACACTTGATTTAGTTACGAATTTAAAGGAACAACAGAAAAAGGCTGTTGAAACCTATAACAAGCAAATTGAAGCGGCAGAAGGAAAATCAGAAGCAGAGAAGCAAAAGATTTTTGCCAATGCTTCAAGCCAGTATATGAAAGCTGTTCAAACGAATAATAGTGATTTATTGAAGGTATATACTGATTATTCTAACCAATTGAAGAATAATAAAACAGTAGAGGGTCAAGAATTGACAGAACAGCAAAGAGCTACTTTGCAAAATCAAACGAATATTATTCGTGATCAATTATTACAACAGAACCAACAATTTGTTGAGGCTGGTATGAATAAGTTGGCTAATAAACAAGCATTAAGCGAGCAAGAAAAAGAACAAACTTTGACAAGCTTGCGAACGCTTGGGGAAATTCAAGTGCAACAAGTGCAAGAAAATAACGCCCAAATTCAGCAACTAGAAACACAAAAGAACCAAGCAAAAACAGAATCTGAAAAAGCAGCTTTCCAAAATCAAATTACACAATTACAAACGCAAAATGCTCAAATACGACAAAGTGAATTAGAGCAAGGAGCTCAACTTCTAGCGATTATTTCACAAAATGGTACAAATAAAATTGCAGTGACAGCTGATAATTTAGCACAACTTAAAGGCGTTACAGACCAACAGCTTTTAGGCATTTATCAATCTTATGTAAATAATGGTGCTAGCATTGACCAACAAATGGCTTTATTGGCAGGAATGCTACGTCAACGAGGGATTGATGGCTCTAACGGACTAGTTCAGGGATTGCAAAGTAATGATCCAACGAAGTGGGCGAATATGTCAAGAGCTGACATTGTGAATACTTTACAAGCGTTGCCTCCTGACTTATTTAGAAATGGTCAAGACGGAAAAAACCAGTTAATTGATGGATTAAACTCTGGGAAAACACAACTTAATAATGTTGGTAAAGAATTGATGTCTTCGATGAATAGTGGTCAATCTTCGCAAAAATCTAATTCTAAGAAAGCTGCCGCTGATAATAGTAGTGCAGCTGCTTCTGGAACAAGAAGTAAAAGTAATGAACATAAAAATGCTGGTAAAAGCAATGCTCAACAGACAAATGCTGGAACGAATTCTGAAAAAGGAAATGCGAAGAATTCTGGAAGTCAGCTAGGTGCGGCAACAATTCAAGGATATTTAACTCAGTTACCCCCTGCAAATAATGCTGGAAGGTCTTTAGGAAATGCGGTAAGTCAGGGTGCAGGTTCTGTAGATATGAGCCCTGTAGGTTCAAATATGGCTAGAGGTGTTGCTTCTGGTATTCGTGCAAGTCAGGGCGAAGCAGTGGCTGCTATGCAAAATTTAGTAGCCGCCGTTAATGTAGAAGCACAGAAAAAAGCAAAAATTAAATCACCATCACGCCTATTGAAATATGATGTTGGTGTTTTCCTTGCACAAGGTGTAGCTGCAGGTATTCGAGAAGATACGTCGGTTGCCGTACAAAGTGCAAAAGATATGATTTCAAGTATTCATCAATCTATTACGGGTAGCCGTTTGATGAAACGTTCAAATGCAATTGAGGTAAAACACTCTATAGATAATACGCCAATGGGAAAAATGGTAGAAATTTTAGAAGAAATACGACATTTAACTGTCGTGATGGATACTGGCCAAGTAGTGGGAGCGCTAGGTAGCCCAATGAATCTTAATTTAGCAGAACAACAAAAGCAAGATGGGAGGTATCGTAGTTGATTGAAATTGTAGAATATATGGCCAAAGGTCGTTTTAATAGCAAAGAACATGGTTTCTACATTATTGAACACGATGCTCCTTCAGCGGAAGAAGTGGAAATTATTGAACAGATCCCTTTCATGCAAGGTCAGTATGATTTTTCCATGCTTACAGGAGAACGAATTTTTAGTAATCGCATTGTCACTGTTACTTTTTGGCGACCTAATACGCCATACGAAGAACGAAAGGCATTAGAGGCGAAAGTAAAAGAAGAGTTGATGATGGATGGAATTGATTACATTGATGATTCTTGGTTACGTTCAGGGCTTCGCTGGTATGGAAAATGCAAAAGTGTGAAAGCAGAAGATGACTCGTCAAGTAATTCATTAACGTTAACCGTAGAATTTGACGTGTATCCTTTTGCTTTAAGGGAAAATATTTCTTATTCCGATGTCTTTGACGAGGACTATTTCACAGACGATAGCGCCGACAATTGGACAGGCTACTATATTCACGGAAAAAGAGAAATTTTTCTTATCAATATGGGAGCGAATGCTTCTAGTCCAACAATAAAGGCAACGTCTACAATGCAATTAACTACTGATGACGGAACAACAATAAAAGTTCCGAAAGGCGAATCGCAAGATTATTTCTTTAAATTAAAAAGAGGGACCAACCACTTAACTATTTATGGCGAAGGTCATATCTCTTTCTTTATGTCTAGTGAGGTGATGGTCTAATGTATCGAGTATTATTGTTTGATAATCCGAACAGAAAGAATCCAAAGATTGTTCATGAGCCATATAGCTATGGTGAGAAAATCAAAGATAGTGAAGTATATTTATCGCTTAACGGATTAGGAATTTCTACTTTTGAATTTACCTTTAATATTAATAATAAATACTATCAAAAGATTGAGCCGATTATTCACTTTATCCAGATTGTGGATGTTACAAGAAATAAAGAAATTTTTTATGGTAGAGTTGCTAAAATCACGAATAAAATGGAAGCATCAGGAAGCTTTTCTCAAACTCTCTTAGCGGAGGATGAGAAAGCTTTTTTATATGATTCTGTTCAAACCTATATGAAACCAACACGGATGACTGTATCTGCTTATTTACAAAAAATACTCGATGCACACAATAAACAAGTTGAAGCGCATAAGCAGTTTCGGCTTGGTGAAGTGAATGTTGTAGATAATGGGGACTTGCTAAGAGGATTAGGCTATCAAAGTACAGCTGATACCATTAAAGAAAAATTGTTGGATAGGCTGGGCGGTACGTTAACACTTCGACGCGTTGGGAATATAAATTATTTAGATTATCTATCTAATTATGGTGTGAACAGTGAAACTCCTTTACAGTTAACCAAAAATCTAAAAAGTGCTACTCGAGATATTGATATTTCTGAATTGTTTACAAGGATTGTGCCCGTTGGTCAAGATATTGAAGATACGTCAAATACTGATATTGAAGTGGGAACAGATTTTTCACGACCTAAATACACCATCGAAAAAGTAAATGGCGGTAAGAATTACCTTGATGATGAAGCGTTAATCAAAAAATTTGGATTAAACACGGGCATTGTAGAATTTTCAAATGTCAAAGACCCATCAATTTTAAAACGTCGAGGGGTGCAATGGCTAAAAGACCAAAGCTTGATGTTGGTAACTTGGACAGTTGAAGCCATTGAGTTAGGGCTATTGGATAAACGGTATGAATTAATCACTTTAGGAAACAGTTATAAAGTAGATAATCAATTTATTTATGCTGTAGAACGATTACAAGTGATTGAGAAAAAATTTAGTATTTTAGAACCGCAAAAGGTTACTTTGACTATTGGTTCGAAAAAGAAAAAACTGACCGACTATCAAAACGAAATAAAAGCTATTCAATCCAATTTAGTAAACGTAAAAAAATTTGCGACGGCAGGAGTTCAAAACATATCAGAGTTGATAAAAAGACAGGAAGAATTTGACAATGATTTATCTGTTCAAAGTAGTAAAGTTAGTTCTTTGGAAGACTTAACCAGTGAATTATCAACAATCGTGACAGAATCGACGGAAGCCTTTAAACAATTAGCAAGTGATTTAACAAATACAGTCGAATCTGTAGGTACTGCTCAAACTGATATGAAAAAGGCGTTAGACGATTTAATTAAGCGTGTAGAGAAATTAGAAAAATAAGAGAGGTGAGACGGTTGGCACAAGAATTTAAGGATACTCGACCAACAAATGAACCAAATACAACAGTTGATTATCAAGACCCGACCGATGTCGATGAGGTGCAAGATGAAATAAAAAACGGTGTGATTGATCCTATTTCTCAAACGTTCGCTTTGTGGATTCGAACAAAGATGTATCGACGACATGTTCGAGAATCTTTAGCTCGTATGATGGAGTATACCAGTGTTTTATTTAATAAAATAAAGGCTATTTCTGAAAATACAGAAAAACGCCAATCTAAAGTAGAACAACGTCAAACCAATTTAGAGGAACGTTTTAAAGATGTAATCGCAAATGCTACAACAGATAGCGAAGTTATCGATGCTCGAAGTAGTGAACGTTTGGGAAATTTTAAAACGTTAGATGAACGGCTAGAATATTTTGAAAATATCATTGCTTCTGTTATTCCAGTTGGTTTTGATGTAACTATTGTTCACAATTTAGGAGCTCAACCAGTCGTTAATGTTCGTACTTGGACACATGGTATAGGTGTACTGCCTTTAGGTACAGAACCAACAGGGTTATTTGGCGGTAGTGCTTCTCAATCAATTCAAAGCACTGTAAGACATGTTAATTCTTCAGAGTGCATTGTATCTATTCCTTTGGATTATACAACGGAATTTTTACCAGTAAAAATTGATGAATATAAATATTTACTTATAGATGAAAAAAATAGTCGATCCATAGTGTTTGATTTAATTATATAGAAAGGATGTTGAGAATATGGAATTAACCAGAATTTATCGAGGGATGGAGAACGGAGCAGAAGCTATTGAAGAAAATTTTGATAGTCTTGAAAAGTTACTAAATAAGTTATCTGAAACAAATATTTTAAATGTAGGTAAAAAAATTTGGTCAGGAGCATGGTATATGGGGGAAAATCAATCAATTAATCCGAGTTTACCATTAGATCAATGTCTTTCTGGCTGGTTATTTTTATATCAGCCATATGACAGTTCCGCAGGGAAAGGAAGTCCTTGGGATATGAATTATATGTTTGTTCCAAAAACGCATATAGCTGAGTTTGGAGGTCGTGCAGTTGTTCATCATTTAGAAACATTAAATGGATCAAAATACAACAAGTATATTTATATAAGCAACACTCAAATTTTAGGCCATAAAAATAATAATACTGCTTCAAAAGAATTTGTATTAACACGAGTATACGCGATTTAGAAATGAGGAGGTCAATTATGAAAATTTGGATTGAAAATAAAATCAGCTATTTGGAAGGTTATTCTACAATGGAACAGCCTAACACAATTGAACTTGAAGTGAAAAAAGAACCTTTTGATTTTATGAATTGGCGTTATGACGGCGCACAATTGATTCATGATCCAGAAAATGCACCACAACCAGAGCCAGCACCACCAACCGACATTGAGGTATTACAAGCCGAAAATGCGGAATTAAAACAATTGAATTCAAAACTTATGATTAATGACATGAATTTAAAAAAAGAGCTTTCAGAAGTAACGAAGAAAGCAGATAATTTTGCGCAAATTAGTGCAAAATCAATGCTTGCGATTAATCAATTAACCAATCAAGTAAAAGAAATTAACGAAAAATTAGCAGAAGGAGTGGAATAAAATGTTTACATTTGATGACATTAAAATGATGTATGACTGGGGCTGTTTTACAGATGAACAAGTAATGGAGTTTGTCCCACTTTGTATTACAGAAAAAGAAGCGAAAGAAATTGTCGGAAAGTAGGTAAGTAGTAATGATTGAAGAGTTTGTGAGAGGTTTATTAACGAATCCAGAGCAAGTAACGTTTACTACTCTATTTGTTGGTTTATTTATTTGGGTGATGAAACAAAATAGTGATCGCGAACGTAATTATCAAGAAACAATTGGAAAGCTTGCGGACTCGTTAAAAGATGTTGAGGACATCAAGACGACAGTAGAAAAAATTCACGAAAAATTAAATTGAGGTATGGCTCTAAGTCATGCCTTTTTATTATTAATTTTAGGAAGGTGTTTTTATGAAAAAAACTGTTAAATTATTAGTTGCTATTGGAATGTCGTTAAGTATTATGTTACCAGTTGGCGCAAATGCCTATCAAATTGAACAAGACCCAATCAATTTTGGTGGCTATTTCCCTGGCTATGCAACTAACGAATTGATTGTATTGCATGAGTCAGGAAATGGAAATAATGTCGGTCCCAATAGTTTAGACAATGAAACGGCATATATGAAACGAAACTGGCAAAATGCGTACGTTTCATATTTTGTTGGTTCTGGGGGACGTGTGAAACAATTAGCACCAGCAGGGCAAATTCAATGGGGCGCAGGACCAACAGCGAATGCAAAAGCTTATGCACAAATCGAACTAGCTCGAACGAATAACAAAGAAACGTTCAAGAAAGACTATGCAGCCTATGTTAATTTGATTCGTGATTTAGCAACTCAAATCGGGGCAACATTTGACTTAGATGATGGTACAGGATACGGAATTGTATCGCATGATTGGGTATCTAAAACTTGGTGGGGTGATCACACTGACCCATATGGATATTTAGCAAGTTGGGGAATTAGCAAAGCACAATTAGCACAAGATTTACAAACTGGACTTCCAGAAGATGGTCACGATGTTATTGTAAACCCCGGCAAACCAAACAAGCCTAAATATAAAGTAGGGCAGAATGTTCGATTTACGACAATCTATAAAACTCCAGATGCGCCAATCGAACAACACATTAATGCAAACACTTTATGGACTCAGGTTGGTACAATCACGCAGAAATTAGACGGTCGTAAAAACCTATATCGGATTGAAAATAGTGGTAAATTATTAGGTTATGCGAACGATGGCGATATTGCGGAATTGTGGGAAAATAGCAAACCTAGACCAGCTAAAGTTTTTACTATCGGTGTAAATGAAGGAATTGTATTACGTGCTGGCTCACCTAGTCTATATGCGCCAGTATATGGTATCTGGCCAAAAGACGCACAATTCCGATATGATTCTGTTCACGTGGCAGACGGCTATGTTTGGCTAGGTGGAACAGACTCAAACGGAACAAGAATTTATATTCCTGTTGGTCCAAATGATGGTGACCCAAGCAATACATGGGGAACAGGATATTAAGAAATAAGAAAATCCCTACTTCTTATTACTAGAGGTAGGGATTTTTTCAACGGTAAATTATGTTGAGATTTTTTTATTCTTATAGGTAAAAATGACCATACTTTGACCATACACTTTAAGAAAATATAGAAACTATCAGAACATAGGATTTAATACAAATCCCTATTTTATAAGTGTTGAAGAAAATTAGGGATTGTTAGAAAAATTAAATTTTAAAGTATCAGTTTATCCAGTAGCTAACTAGTGTAATAGCTCAAGCCTTTGTTTATCAAAGGTTTGGGCTTTTTTTGTTGGTTTGAAAAATATTTGACCATACTTTTGACCATACTAGTTAAAAGCCGATGTATTTTGATAGTTTTTCGGTAGTTTTTTCTTTCCCATCATTTGTTAGATGTGTATAAGTATCTAAAGTTGTTTTTATGTTTGCATGTCCTAATCGTTCCTGAACTTCTTTATGATCTGCACCAGCATAGTATAATAAAGATGCATGCGTGTGTCTAAATCCGTGAAGCCCAATGTTGGGTAAGTTAGCCTTTTTACGATAAATATTGTATCTATCTGTAATAGCTTGATTTATTGTAAATTCATTTTCTTCATTGGTGAAAATACGTGAGGGTTGTGTATAACCAAGTTTAAGAAGATATTTTTTTTGCTCTAATTTCCATTTTTTTAAGATAGTTATTGTTTTTGCATCTAATATTAGTGTTCTGTTTGATTTTTTTGTTTTTGGAGTATTTGATACATAATAATGGTCAGATTTAGCAATTGTTTTGTTGATTTGTAGTTCACCAGTTTTAATGTTTAAATCGTCCCAAGTAAGAGCTAACAACTCCCCTATCCTACATCCACTAAAAGCTAATAATCTGAATAATGTATAATCTCTTATTGTAATGTAGGTACTTTCACTTTGTTCAATACTTTTTAAAAATATTTGAAGTTGATCTTTTGTATAGAATTTAATTTTCTTTTCTGATGTAATAATATCTTGATTTTTAGGAACTATTACATTAATCACTGGGTTTTGACTGGTAACCCCTATGTTAATAGCGAATTTGAAGACTTGATTCATATAATTTATAAAAAGGGGATATTGTTTTGAACTACCTTTTGAATGCCATGTATTCACGATTTTCTGACAATAAGCAGTTGAAATTTTTGATATTTCAATTTTTCCAAATGAAGGTAGTATGTGTTTTCTGAAGATTATTTCTGTTCGAGAGTAGCTACTTTCTTTTACGGTATTTTTATAATTTTCTAGCCACATAAATGCTACTTCTTGGAATGTTATATTAGTGGAAGAGGGAATGCCATTTTTTTGAATTTCCATTTCTAACCTTGCTAATGCAATTTTAGCCTCTTTTTGAGTGCGAAATCCTCTCTTAGTTGTATACTTCTTTTTTCCAGTTAGCGGATCGGTACCAAGATATGTTTTGAAGTACCATGCTTTTTCACCATTCTTTTTTTTATATTGTTTTATCATTGCCATAAAATTCTCCTTTCGAACATATGTTCTTTTATATTTTAAAAGAAAAGCCAGAAGGCTAATCTTGATTAATTATTTAAATTATTTACTAATTCATTTCCTGAAACTAATAAATAAATAAGGGTTGCTCCAGAATTTTCCTCACCATCCCATTCGTAAATAGCTTTTATTCTGCCGTAATTGACATCATTACAGGTTACTATCCATCTATTTTTATTATTAATATAATTTAAAGCGACATTCCATGTATCTTTTCCTCGATATTTTAGAGTGTATCCTCTATCTTCACAATCAAGTTGGGTATAAGATATGAGAGTTTGTTCCTGTTTTTCAGTAATAGAAGATACTTCTTTTTCTTGGTTATCATACATTGAGTTAGTCTGATATGTTTCTTCCAAAATAACTGATGACGAGGTTTCTTGATTATTCTCAATTGACGAGCTTTGTCTGTCAGTCTCATATTCGTTTGAGGAATCACATGCCGCTAATACTAAACAAGATAGTAGCATTGAGAAAATAATATTTCTTTTTTTCATAAAACTAAAACTCCTTATTTAATAATAAAATTATTCATGTACTAGTAATAACTATAGTAGCTATTATAGTCTGCTGTTTCTTTCAAATAATCCCAATCAACATAGCGTTCAGC